>Ga0182013_10000940_pt1 | contig 40332 bp, 22 predicted proteins | sample 612S2MmetaG_FD_120487 | JGI IMG/M metagenome (GOLD analysis project Ga0182013, IMG submission 120487) | Permafrost microbial communities from Stordalen Mire, Sweden - 612S2M metaG | ecosystem: Environmental > Terrestrial > Soil > Wetlands > Permafrost | place: Sweden: Stordalen | collected... | reverse complement strand
TTGGCGATAAACTGTTTCATGGCGTTTCCTCCAGGTACAAGGTGATTTGGACATCAACCAACGTACCTCTACGGGAACGCCATTTTTCGGTTTGCGGCTTGCCGCTCTGCGGGGCGGGCAATTTTGCCCGCAGCCGCCTTTTTAGGCGGCTCTTCCCCTCGCGCACCTGCCCACCTATTTCGTGGACACTACTCCAGTGGCGGGGTGAGGATGGCTACAGGACGATGGACATTTTCGCGGGTTCCGGCCTCACAAAAATGCACAAGAATGCCCAACGCGGTGGTGATTGGTTTTCTCAACACCTGGAAAACGCCGGACGCGGTCGCGAGTTCCGGGGCTCAATCCATGCACAGAATTGCACAAAGCGGCCGCAACATCCGACAGCCGGGGACGCTTCCCGAACGAAACCACCGCCGTAACCCATTGCAAACGCAGGGGCAAGGCGCAGGGCGCAGGAAAGGGCGCGGGGACAGGAGGGCGCGGGGACATTCCACGCTGACGCCGCGCGATAATGGGAGCGATGCAAAACATTTTGCCGGTGGCGTGTTTTTTGGCCGGGTTCCTGCTCGCCTGGCTGGTTTTGCGCGGGCGTGCCAAGGAAGCCGAGGCCAGCCTGCGGGAGCTTTCGGCCGACGCCGCCGCGCGGCACCACCGGGCTCTGGACGACGTGCTGGCGCCGGTGAAGGTGTCACTGGAAAAGGTGGATGCGCGCATGCACGAGCTCGAAAAGGCCCGCATCGGCGCCTATGCCGCGCTCGAGGAGCAGGTGCGCGGGCTGGCGCAAACCCAGTCGCAGTTGCGATCCGAAACCGGCCGGCTGGTGGCGGCGCTGCGCACGCCTGCGGCCCGCGGCAACTGGGGCGAAGTGCAACTGCGGCGCGTGGTGGAGATGGCCGGCATGCTGGAGCACTGCGATTTCCTCACCCAGGCAGTGGTAGCCGGCGAGGAAGGCCGCATTCGTCCCGACCTCGTCGTTCGCCTGCCCGGCGGCAAAACCGTAGTGGTGGATGCCAAGACGCCGCTCGAGGCTTACCTGCGCGCGGTGGAAGCTACCGGCGAGGCTGCCCGGAAGACCTGCCTGGCCGACCACGCCCGCCAGGTGCGCGCTCACCTCAGCGCGCTGGGCCGCAAATCCTACTGGGAGCAGTTCGACTCCGCGCCGGAATTCGCCGTGCTCTTCCTGCCCGGCGAATGTTTCTTCAGCGCGGCCCTGGAGGCCGATCCGTCCCTGATCGAATTCGGCGCCGGGCAGAACATCGTGCTCGCCACACCGACCACCCTGATCGCTTTGCTGCGCGCGGTGGCTTACGGCTGGCGGCAGGAGAAACTGGCCGAAAACGCCGCCGAAATCAGCGCCCTCGGCAAGGAGCTGTATAAGCGCCTTTCGGATATGGGCGAGCACTGGGTCCGTGCCGGCAAGGGTCTGGAGCGCGCGGTGGAAGCTTACAACAGTGCCGTGGGTTCCTTCGAAAGCAGGGTGATGGTGACCGCCCGCAAATTCGCCGACCTCAAAACCGCTCCGCTGGGCGTCGAGATCCCGCCGCTGGAGCCGGTGGAAAAATCCGTGCGGAGCATCGGGCTCTCGGGAAGAAGCGAGGAAGAAACTCAAATCATAGCCGCCGATGAACGCGGATGAACGCCGATAAGAAAGGGCAAGTCCTATCTGCGTCTATCTGCGTTCATCGGCGGCTATATTTCTTGTCACTGCCCGAGCGGGCTGCGAATCACTTTGTAACCGGAGGGGATCTGAAACATGGAGGCGGGCGGCGCCACTGGAGTGCACTTGCAAATGCAGGTACGCACGCCAAAACTGCCTATCGTTCGCGTGAGCACCGGCATTTGCAGCTTGGTGCTGGTCCACACTTCCCAACTCGTAATGGACGGCGGCTTGAGCGCATCGAGGACCGGGAAGACGTAACGCATGCCTTCCACTTCCAGACCCTGGATGAGATCCTTGCCGAGGGCGACCACGTTCGGGGCGTTCGGAGGGGCGGGCAGGGCCGGAACCTGGGGCATTCCGGGGATGCCCGGCAGCGGCGGCTCCGGCGGAATCCGTATATCGCTCAGGATGCGTGCCTCCATGGCCAGGTGGTCCAGAATGATTCGCTCTCCGGCGGTGGGATCGGTGATGATGGAGATCTTCCCGAGATCGACGCGCAGCTTGCCTTCGGCCGTCTGATACCGCTGGATGAGAGATTCCAGCGGCTGCGCGCCGGGCAGGGCGCCCACCGTGGTCTGAACGCATTCGGCGCAGGCCGCGACCACCGTTTGCTGGGATGGTACGGGATCCACGATATTACTTTACCGCAGCGGCGCCGGTTCCAAGAGTCACCACTTCTAACTCGACCGGCGGCGCGATGGCATTCATGTCCGGGTCGTAATAGGCGTAGACTTTCGAAGCGAAGGTCCGCGCGCGGATGGGATACTTGGCGCGCAGGCGGAACTTTAGCGCGATGGAATCGCCGGGCGCGAAGCTATCGAAATAGAGGATGGCTTGGGTAGCCGTCATGTTGAACTTCTCCATGCGGCCGCTTTTCAAGCCTGCGCTCTTCTCCTGATAGGTCTGCAGGTCTTCGCTGAGCAGATCGAATCCGGGCGGAATGCCCAGGTCGACCATCACCATGTTGGCCGAGCGGCCCAGGTTGTTCTTGATGGTCGCGGTAGCGGTGGCGACGTCGTCCTGGGCCAGGCGGGTGCGGTCGTAGGATATGTCGATGGAGAGCGGCTCATGCGGCGGCTGTTCCTTCCATGGCACGAAGTAGCGCCCCGCCACCTGGTAAGCCAATCCGCCGGTGCCGCTGAAACGGACTTCCACGGAATTGGCGCCGCGCTGGTTGACGCCCTTGAATACGAACTGGTGGAGCAGGTCGTTGTTGTCGGCCGTTAGCGCCAGCCTCTCCACCACCTTGCCGTTGAGCGAAAGCTCGACGGTGCCGCGCACGTCGGCCGCTCCCTTTTCGGTGGAGAGCAGCACGGCGCGCAGGGCCATGATGGTGGCCTGGGTGCTGCCCCACGCGCCGGTGGCGTCCTTCTTCGACGCGATATAGGCGAGCGCTTTGCGCGTGGTATCGGATGCCTGGCCCCACTTGAGCAGCGCCTGAGTAGCCAAGCCGGTGGTTTCCACCGCGGCGCTGGCGCCGGTGGCATAGACGCCGGTTTCTTCGGCTGTCCACCAGGCCTGGTCGCCTTTCTCGGTGCGCGCGGCCACGAGCTGCTCCATGGCTTGCCGGGTGAAATCAGGTTCTTTGCCGTAATCGGCGGCGAAGTTGGCCACCACGGCCAGCGTGTAGGTATCCGCGCGGCCGCTCGTGTGCGCGGCGATGTACTGGCGCGCCTTTTCCACGGCCGGACCGCGGTAGCCAGTATTTTCGAGCGACCAGGCGATGTAGGCGGTGATGCGCAGCACGTCCGAGTTATAGCGGTTGGTGGCGCCTTCGTTGATGAAACCGGTATCGGGCTTCCAGCTTCCGTCCGGCTGCTGCTGCGCGGACAGCCATTGCTGGGTGCGCTGAATCAGCTTCGGGTCCACGTCGTGCACCTGCGACATGTCGTAGAATTCCATCAGGCCGTAGGATGTGAGGATCTTATTGGCCGGCGCCTGTCCGAACCAGGAAAAGCCGCCGCCCGACACTTCGAAAGTCAGCAGCCGCTGATAGCCATTGGCGATGAAGCCCTCCGCCTTGGCGTGCACTTCCGGCGCCAGCTTCCTGGTGCGCTTCATGTAATCGAGCGCGAGCACGTTAGGATAAGTGCTCGAGGAAGTCTGCTCGAAACAGCCGTACGGCATGCGCAGAATGGCGTCCATGCCTTCGATCACCTGGCTGAGCGGCCCGGGATAGAGGCGTACCAGAACCGCGCTGGCGTCGGGGATGGCCGTGGCGGGGAAAGTCACTTCGTGGTGAATCTCGTTTTCCAGGCGGCCGTTGAACACCACGCTCTGTTCGCGCCCGTTGGGCACCACCTCGATCTCGCGTACCACGATATCGGCGCGACGAGCTCCCATGCGAGCGGCCAGGGTGAGCTTGAATTTGCCGATGCGATTGGCTTGAATACGGAACTGGGAGCCGCCGGTGCGGCCGGCTTCGACGGGTAGCGTTTTCGCCGCCGTGTCGCCGGAAAGCGAGAACCAGTCGGCGGCTTCGAGCTTGAGATCGACATCGCCGCGCGCGCCCGAGTAATTGTAGACGGCCACCGGGATCGACACGTTATCACCCTGGGTGAGTGTGACAGGGAGATCCAGATCGACGAAGAAATCCTGGAAGACTTTGATGCCGGCGGTGCCGCTGCCCAAAGCGCCGCGCACGGTGGATGCCATCATCGCCATGCGCCAGGTGGTAATGGAATCGGCCAGCGGAATCGAAATGCTGGCGATTCCGTGGCCATCGGTGACGATTTCCGGGTTGATGTAGAGCGCTTCGGGGAAGTAAGAACGAACGCGCGGCGCGGGGGCGGCGCCAGTGACGGTAACCATGTTGGCGCCTGCCGTGACTGTGACGCTCTCCGTCATCGCCATCGGGGCCGGCAGGATTCTCGCCGCATCGAACTGGCCCACGCCGAAGCCGCCGCCCGAGCCCGCTCCAAAGCCACCGGCGGGTGCAGCGGGTGCTGGCGGAGGTGCTGCCATAGGGACGCCACCGACAATCCCGCCGAGCACGCCTCCGACCGCCTCACCATTCAGCATCAACTGTCTGCCGGGGCCGGCCATCTGCACGTTTCCGCCCACGCGGATCCTCTGCGGCAGCGCGTTCACTACCGCGACCAGCGTTACCGGGGCCTCTTTGCTCAGCACTACCGAAAGCCCCGCGTGGTCACGTTCCTTTAGCGAGAGCCGCCGCGAAAGCGTCTCGCTGGGGGCGATGACTTTCACTTCGTATTTGCCCTCGGGTACGCCCGAAAGCTGAAATTGCCCGTCGGCGTTTGACTGGGCTGAGCGTTGCTGTCCGTTGGCCAGATCGCGAATCTCGATACGGACCCCTTCCATGGCGCCGCCCGCGCGGTCCGTCACGGTTCCGGAGATTTCCGCACGGCCGTTGAATGCGCCGCGATCCGGTTCGATGCCGGCCACGATGGAACTTGGGCCGGAGCTCGGTTGGCCCACGATTTTGCGGCTGCGGACTTCCAGATATGTGTACACGTCGTCGCCCGTGCGGAATTGCTTGTCGGGTCCCGCACTGTCCACCAGATACGTCGGATTTTGCCAGCCCTGTATGCGGGTTATCGCCAGGTTGGTGCCCCAGGCGTCGCGAAAACCGGTCTTGCCTAGGTCGCCGCCGTTGTTGGCATCGTACTGGCGCGCGAGGTTGTCCGACTCGCGTCGCAGCTTCTCTTCCAGCGCTGTCCGATAGCGCACTAAATAGGGCCCAAACTGCGCCATCGGCACGGCCTGTCCCACGTCGGTCCGATACTGGTTCGGGTTCACCATCTCGGTGGCGGCGAACAATGCCTGCGCGGCGCGGTCGTTCTCTTCGGCCGGCCTGTGCGCGGTGTTCACCACGTCCGGCATGCCGATGGAATGAATTTCATAGCGCGGCTTCATGGCCTCCTGTTCCAGGTAGAAGAACACCTTGGCAAAGCCAGGCTGCTTTTCCGCCAGCGCGAAGACGGCCTCGTCCACCACCTCCAGCCCCAGCGCGGCCTCGACGCCTTCGCCGCGCGCGTTGGTCACATGGAATTGAATGCGCGCGTCTTCGCCCGGCTTGTGGACGGGCGCGTCCAGGGTGGTTTCGATTTTGAGCTCGTCGGCCGGCTCCACGAACGCCATGCGATGGTCGGCCACCGGGATCGCGTTTCGCCCGAAAAGATATGCGTTGCAATCGATGGTGCCGGCCAGCTCCGGCGTAGCGGTGAGTTCCAGTTCGGCCTGGCCGTTAACCAGGTCCACGTCGCGAGTGAGCACGGTCTGCCGGTCCTTCACCACGTCGATGTATGCCGTGCCCTGTTTCTTGGTGGAATAAATCTTCAGCTCAATGCGGTCGCCGGCGCGATATACGGCGCGGTCGGTGCGCAGGAGGATCTGGTCCGCGCCGGGCTTGGCGGAAAGCGGCACCGAGCGGGACGCGTGGTTTCCCTCCTTGTCGGTGGCTTCAATGCGCAGCGTGGCGGCCGCGGCTGTGCCGCGCACATGAACTACGCCCACTCCGGTGGCATCGGTGGCGACGGTTTGCTCGGCGGCGCCGGGGAAATCAATCTTCAATTCCGCCGGCGCCGGTTTGCCGTCCGCGTAGGAGGTTACCAGGAACACCTGGTTGTCGAGGCCCGGAATTAACGAGCCACCCTCCGGAACCGCCGTGATCAAGAGCGGAGATTCGCTTACCGTGATAGGTTCGCCGCGCTGCTCGCTGTGCCCAGTAGAATCCTTCACTGTCGCTTCAATCAGCACGCGCGCCGCGCCACCCGCCAGCGGACGGCCGGTGAAATACTCCGGCAGCTTGATGTCGAAACTATAGGCACCCTCGGCGTCCGTCTTGCCTGCGACCGAACCGGCCTCGAATTCGGCCACGTCCATGCCGGTGGCTTTCACTGTGATCTCGGCGCGATCCACCGGCTGGCCGAAGAAATAGTTGGCGCGGACCGTGCCGGTGACATGATCGCCGGGGCGATAGCCGTGCTTCGCCTGGCCGTCCCGCGCCGCGAAATCCAGCGCCACTTTGAATTTCGGCAGCACGTAGCGCTCCACGTTGAAAGCAAGCTCGGCAGTGTTTCGCGGGTTCGCCGCGTCTCCCATCAGGGCGCGCAGATGGTAAGCGCCCAGGTTGACTTCGTCGGCCAGGCTAAATTCCGCCGACGCAATTCCGAACTTATCGGTTCGTGTGATTTTCTTGAATACCTTGTTGCCGCGCGGGTCTTCCACTTCGAGGGTAAGCGGACGGTTGGCGGCGGCGTCATGATGGGCGCGGTCGAGAGCCAACGCACGTACGTGGATGGTCTGGCTGGGTTGATAGATGGGCTTCTCAGTAGTGAGAAGAATGGAAGCTTTGTCCTCGATCTGAACCGGCTGGGTAACATCCATCGAACCTATGGGAGTATCCACCAGGTAGCGCAGCGAGTGAGTGCCGGTCAATCCGGAGGGAAACTGTAACCGCGCTTCCACCGTGCCGCGCCGATTCAGGGAACCGCTGAATAACAGACCGGGAGTTTGGTTCGCTTCGGGCATCTCGATGCGCAGTGCGCCGCTTGTCACTGCGACGTTGTTGGCATCGGTCACGATCACTCGCACCGCGGCCGGCGCGCCCGCGATATAGGAATTCTGCGCCAGCACGTGGACGACGGGGCGGCGAAGAATCTGAGAGATCGATTGGGTGTCTTCCAGCGCGGTGTCCCTTTCGCCTGAATAGACGAGCCGGTAGCGCAGCCGGTGCCACACCAGGTCATCCACAGTCAATGGCTGTTCGGGTGTCAGCTCGGCCTGCCAGCGGTCGCCGGCGCCGGCTACAGTGACCTGGCGTTGCTTGCGTGCCACGACCCGGTCCTCGGGGTCGAGAATCTCCACGGTCAGTTGACCCTCGCCCTTCCGCAGTCCACGGTACGGGATATCGACTCGCAAGATACCGCGCGAGTAAGTGGCGGCGAGTGACTCGTTATTGGCCGCGCCAAGGTTCTGGAAAGACTCAAGCAGGGCGGCCGAGGCGAGAATCAGAGCCGCGGCAGATACAGTGAGCCACAATCTCGACAACCGGGTAACTTCCGCATACGTCTTCATGAATGATCTCCGTCAACCTAACGCCGGCAAATGCTTGCCCGGCACGCACGGCCCAGAAAAGCGCCAGCACTTACCGGGCCGCGGCCAGGAGCGGTTCCCAAGCCTACGCGGAATTGGACTCCGGTATAGGCCGAATAGTTCCGCGGGAGCCGGTAACGCGTCACAGGGGATATGCCGTCTGTGCGCGGTTCCTTTCAGGGGGGAGCGAGAAAGCGGCAAGAAGGCTTTCCGGGTGTAGGGCAGGGTCGAAAACGCGCTGGGACGAGTCCCGGCGTAGCAGACTGAGAGTCCGCTTCACAATTTTCATGAGCTTGCGAGGGCCAAAGGCCCCGAGACGACAAACCACAAAAGGCGATGGTCTGCCCCACGGAACAGTAGCCGCGGTCAGAAGAGTCCACGCCGCAGAGCGGCGGCTGGCGAGCTTGCGACAATAAAGGTTCCGATGTCGGATCTCTTCGGCAATCTGCAGCCACTCTACAACCCGATCGGTTTTGGCGCGTCCGATTTTATCCTGCTGGCCTGGACGGTACTGCTGGTGCTGCTGCTGGTGGCGGGGTTGCGGTTCCAGGCGCGGCTTGGCGGGTTCGCGGCGCGCACGCGCCGGACGATGCTGGCGATGGGTGCGCTGCCGGTGGTTCTCAGGCTGGCGATGCTGGGGCAGGCGCCGGTGCCCGCCCCGCGCACGCCGGACGATTTCGCCTACCTGCTCTCTGGCGACACGCTGGCGCACTTTCGCCTGGCCAACCCGCCGCACCCAATGCACCGCTTTTTCGAAACGAATTTCGTGCTGCAGGAGCCGAGCTACAGCTCGATTTACCCGCTGGGGCAGGGAATCGCGTTAGCTTTCGGCCAGTTCGTTTTCGGGGACCCGTGGGTGGGCGTGCTGCTGGCCGCCGGGTTATTCTCGGCCCTTTGCTATTGGATGCTGCGCGGCTGGATGAGCCCCGGATGGGCGCTGGCGGGCGGGCTGATGACGGTGATGGTGTTCGTGCCGCTCGGGTATTGGATGAACACGTACTGGGGCGGGTCGCTGGCCGCTGCCGGCGGTTGCCTGATCTTCGGCGCGTTGCCCCGGCTCAAGCTAAGCGGCCGCGGGCGCGATGCGGCGCTGCTGGGACTGGGGTTTGGGGTGGAGTGGCTCACGCGGCCTTTCGAGTCGCTGCTGTTGGCGGCGTCGGTGGCTTTGTATTTGCTGGTGCAGGCAGTTCCGAGGCACGGGCAGGCGGAACCGCCCGCCCCACCGCGGAGGGCGCGCATCGCCGGGATCGTATTGCTCGCGGCCCTTCCCGCGCTCGGGCTCTCCTTGCTGCAAAACCGGCAAGTGACTGGCAGTTGGACCACTCTTCCCTACCAATTGAGCCAGAGGCAATACGGCATCCCGACCACGTTCACATTTCAAGCCGTCCCCGTTCCGAGCCGCCCGCTGACCCAGGAACAGAGAGTCGATTACGACATGCAGTCGGACGTGCATGGCTTTCAGGCCGAATCGGTGCCGGCATTTGCCCAACGGTTGGCGGCGCGTGTGCGATTTTTGCGTTTCTTCTTTCCCGTGCCGCTGCTGCTGGTGCTGCCGCTGTTTCTCTTTTGCCTGAGGCAGCGACGGAACCTGTGGCTGTTGGTGTCGCTGGCAATCCTCGGCCTGGGTACAAACTTCTATCCTTACTTCTATCCGCACTACGTGGCCGGCGCTGCGTGTTTGATTGTGCTGGCCGGCCTGATCGCGCTGGAACGGCTCTACCGATGGAGCGAGCCCGCGGCCCGCCTGGTTGTGTCGCTATGTGGCGTGCAGTTTCTGTTTTGGTATGGGCTGCACCTGGCGGCCGGGTGGGGGCCGGCGCTGGCGCTCACCGACCGGTACGAGAGCTGGGATTTCGTCAATCATGGCGATCCCGAAGGCCGGGCCGCAATCGAGCGAACGCTCGCCGAGGCGCCGGGCAAGCAATTGGTGTTCGTGCGCTATTGGCCTCTGCATCGCCTCGATCAGTGGGTGTTCAACGCCGCCGATATCGACGCTTCGCGCGTGGTGCGGGCGCTCGATCTGGGGCCGGCGGAAGACCGGAAGCTGCAGCAATATTATCCCGGCCGGACCGCATGGCTGCTGGAGCCGGACGCGTACCCGGTACGGCTAACCCGCTACGAACCACCGCCGGAGCCCGCCGCGCCGCAACCGGGAGCGCCGCCGTTTCCCAAGGGTAAGTCGCCGTTTGAAGAGGTGCCGCGCGAGTAGCGGAGAGCTACCTTATGGTCCGGTCGATCAGCGGGTGCGTCGTTCGCTCGATGGAGGAATCGGCGGGGAGCAGGTCTTCGGGCGGCGGCGCGCTGCGCATTTCCCGCGGCAGCAGCGTGCGCCTGGCCAGCAGCCAACCGGAGAGATGCACCTCGCCCGGGGCGGCGGGAATATGCAGCGTCGCGGTGAGATGGTGCGTGCCGGAGGCCAGGGTTGTCGAGAACCAGTGCCACGCGCCATGGCCTCCGTTTTCGAGTGCCAGCGGGACGGGCTTGCCATTATCCAGCACTTCGCCTTTCACGCCGTTGATTTCCTCGGCCGGCTCCAGCAGAAAGGCGGCTTTGCTCTCGCCGAAATCGGCGGGCAGCTCCACGGTGGCATCCAGGAAAATGGTGCGAGCGGCGCCGGCCGCACCGGTTACCGCGATCGCGGGCGCGGCAAAGGTGGGCGCGGCAGGGCGCTCAGAATAAATCTGCAGCCCGGCCTGCGTCACCGCGAACCGGTTGCCCTCAAGCTCGGTCTGGGAAGGCAGGGGCGGATGCAACTCGACCACCATCTGCTCATAGGCGCCTAAATCGAAGCTGAGCGTATCGCCGAATTTCACCATGCCGCGCTCCAGTTTACGGTAAGGATAAAGCACCTCGGCGACCATTGGCTGGCCGAACGGAACGAAGCCTTCTTCCGCGCCGATGCGGAGCCGGGCCGTGCGCGGGCGAACGAAAGGATTGCGTAGAGTCGCGATCGAGCGCGTGGCTGAAGAGTGCACGTAGCCGTAGGGTTCGCGCGCGGCCGGATCGCCCAGCACGAGCGTGGAATTGTCGAGCAGCGGATGGACGTTGGCTTCGGCCCAGCGAATGGTGTTGCCGAGCGCGTCCATCTCGGCCGGGGAAAGAATGTCGGGCGAGATGTAAAGCTCGTACATCATGTTGCCGACGCTGAAGTAATGGACCACTTCGTCGCGCCAGTCGTCGAGCGATTCTTTGCCGCCGCCGAGCATGTTGTACTTGCCCTTGATGATGCCGTGGGTCATGAGTGAGGAAATGGGGAACTGCGCGCGGTGAGTGACGAAATCGTCGTAGAGCACCGAATCCTTGTAGCTGACGGCGGATTGGCGCGGGGCGAGAGTGGGGACCGTGGGCAGGTAGCCGGAGTCTTCGCCTCCCATCCACACCGTATCGGCCCAGCGCAGCCACCACGGGCTCAGCCAGATGCTGGTGGTGATATTGAGGAAGACTTTCGGATCCTGGCCGCGCAAGCGTTCCAGCATTGCGATGAGAGAGCGCGCCACGGCGGCATCGGCGTAAATGCCGGTGGGATGGCCGTGGTTCTCGGCATTGCAACTGAACGAGACGCCGTCCAGCTTGAAATAGTTCACGCCGTACTGCTTCTGGTAGCGGGCCATGGTGTCGGAGAGCAGGCGGCCGTAGTGGTCGCCGGCGATACAAAGATACTGGCCGTTGGTGGTGACCTCCATGCCTTCCTGGCGGCCGGTCCCAATGCGCACCTCGCGCTGGTCGTAGCCGCCAATGGGGCCGAACCAGAGGCCGAGACCGCTCGAAATACCGGCCAGAGAGGTGGCGAGATCGTGGAAACCGCCGGGGAATCGCCGCGGGTCGATTGCCCAGAGATGGTGCATATCGTCCCAGCCATCGTCCAGCACGAACGAATCGAGGTGCAGACCGTATTTGTCGAGCAGCAGCTTTTGGAAGTCGGCTACGCGCCCGAGCGTATTGTCGTGATTCATGGCCAGCCGCTGCAGGTCATACCAGGAGTTGTAGAGCAGGTAGGGCCGCACGGGCGCCGCGCGCATGCTCTCGACATAAGCCAGAAATTGGGAATGCACCGCGCCTTCGGCCGCCACGCCAATCACCGCCGATTCGCTGGTGTAGCCGCCTTCGGGAATGTCCTGACCGATGGTGTAGGCGAGCGAAACCGCACCGCCTTCGGCACGATTTGCGCCGGTGGGATATTCCAGACCGAGAAACAGATCGCCGTTGAACAAAGGCTGGCCGTAGCCGCCGAGAGAGAAGCGCGGCAGGCCCCAATCGTTGCTGGCCACGGCGATGGAATCGATGAAGTATGTCCCGTGCTCGGGTTTTGAAATGCGCACGCGCTGGCGGGTGAAGAAATCGTTGGGGGCGATTTCATAGATGAGATCGATGGCGGGTAACACGTCGTGCCGCGCCTCGAGTTGGAGTACGAAACGCTTGCCGCCGCCGGCGAGATCTACCACCCGGTGCCCGGCCACGCGCATTCGCGAAGCGGTAACGAGCACTGGATTCTCGGTGCCGAAATCGTAACCGACGTGCTCGGCGATGAGGCGGATCTCGAATTCGTTTCCTCCGAGGACGTATTCGCGGCCGGAAATCTTGTTGCGCAAAGAAACGGTGCCGATGGCGCCGTCGGCGTAAGAGATGACGCGCTCGAGCGAATCGTTGCCGATCGCGATAGTGGCGCCCTGGTCGTGCACGTAAGCCGGGCCGGCCAGCGCGGAAGCGGCGCACAGCGCGGCGGCAAGAAGAAGTCCCGGCACTGGCTGGGAGTTTCGACGTTCCTGTGGGAAGCCGAGTGGAAATGGCCGAGTTCCGGATGCAGGGCAGACCACAAACAACGAGGGTCTGCCCCACGGCGATGCAGGGACTCGATCCTCGGGTGGAAGGCTGCGGCACATGGTTTTCATTGGAAGTGTACCGGCTGCGTCAGCGCGCCGTTGCCGGCCGAATCCCAGACGGCGAAGCGCACCCACTTCTTCCCGGCCGGATTGAAGGGTATGTGGAAGCGATGGCTCGAGAGCGGAGCCATGCCAACCAGCGATATCGGCTCGGAATGGGTGCTGGTGCCGTCGCCCCAAACCAGCTCGGCGAATTCCGGCGGGAAAGTCCACTCCGCCTCGGCATCGTAGAAGGACCGTGGGCCTGAGCCCTGAATGCCCCAATCGCGGAACAGCACTTCGCCCGAAGTGACGAAGTAGCGGCCGGCGCGCATGGGTTCCAGCACCGGCGCCCAGCTCTCGCCGAAGCGCGGCACCCGGTCGAGCTTGACGTAGTTGACAACCAGTTGAGGGTAGGTTTCGTCTTCGGGGTACTTCATATAAGTGTCGCCCTCGGCGATCATGAACTTCGGCCCGCTCCAGTTGTTCATGTCGTCGAACAGGCCCAGGCAGCGGGCTTCGCAAATGCGCTTTTCGGAGAGATCCACCGGCAGGGATTGGAAAGACCCTCCCAGGAAATGGTCGTCATTGAAGAAGTCGGTCGCGCGGGTGGCGTCGGGATAGCCGGCGGAGCCTTTGGCGCGGGGATGGGTCTGCCAGACCAGGCCGTTCTCGTCGCGCAGCAGTTGCAACTCGGTTGCAGCGGAAGTGGTATGGTACACCTTGCCGAACGGCTCCATGGTTTCCGCATACGGTTGGGCCGGCGGATTCGCGGGCTTGCGCAGGTGGGTGAAATAGACCGGTTTGGGGAAGGTGAACATGTAGTGGCCGCCGAAGTTGGCGTCGGGCTCTTCGCTCGGAATCAGCAGAAAGCCCTTGTCGGAAAAGCGCCGGCAGCTTTCGAAGTAGACCTTCTGTTCGTTGAGGCGGATGGCGCCGGTGTCGGTGGGATGGGAATCGCTATGGAAATCGGCGAGGATGGCGATCTTGACGCCGAGGGCGCGGAAGACACCGACCCAGGAAGGCTGCTGGTCGAGAGTTCCGGCATCGGTCGCGAGCTCATTGAGGTGAAAGTGGAAGTGGCTCACCAGCACCTGAAAGCCTGGCACCTCCTTATATATATCGTCGTGGGTATAGCGGAGAACGTTTTCGGCGGTGGTACGGCTGCTGGCGGGGCTGAGGTAGAAATACACCGGCATGCGCTGCCAGGTGCCGGGAGGAGCGTTGTAAAGGGCGAAGTTGTCGATTTCGCCGCGCGATTCGGCCACGCGCCGCTTCCAAACTTCGTCGGAAACGCCGAGCGGCTTATAGCCTTCCTCGCGGTCGGGCTGGCGAACGCCGAGGGCGAAGGAGGTGTCGCTGTCCTTGCGGTAATAATCGTAACCCAGATTGGTTTCGATTTCGCGCGCCCAGAAAAACTTGTGGGATGGCGGCAGAACGCCCAGCGAGCCGCCGCCCGCTTCGAGAATGGCCAGGCGGTTGCGCGCGCGAATGCCGACCGGGTCACTGTTCACGGCGCCGCCGAAGGAATATTCCTGCCATGCGCGGGCCGGGTCGCGCCACACCACGCGGGTTTCCGGAGCGAGCGCGAAGCCTTTCAATCCGCCGATGTATTTGAAGGCCACCGAGGGCTCATCGGTTTTGGCAATCGCTTCCTGGCGTAGCAGGTTGGAGCCGCGATAGGCGGTGAACAGCAGGCGGCCCTGGAAGATGCCGAGGTCGACGCCGTCGAAGCCGATTTCGAGGCGCGCTCCAACGGTTGCGACCTGACAAGCGGTGGAATGGAAGCTGGCCCAGGCGCGGCGGATTTCAGCGGCCGCGCGCGGCAGGTCCATGCTGCCGCCCGGACGACCGGGAACCATCAAGGGCGCGTCCCAGAAGGCATTCCATTTTTCCCGGTCCACCACCTCGGGGGTGAAGGCGATGCCGAGCTCGCGCATCGGCGCCATCTGCTGTTCGGAGAGGCGGCGCCTGCCGCTGGTGACCTGGAACTCCGGAGTCAGGTCGCGGCCCAACACGGTCCATTTTCCCTGGGCGGAGCGCGCCCGAAGCTCGCGCACCACGGGCTGGCCCCCGCTGGCGGCAAAGGTGGCTCGCAGCTCCTCGCCGCGCTCGCCGAGCCAGGCGATTTCGACTCCGCCACCGGCGCGAGCGGCGTTCAAGCCGGGCTGAGCCTTGTAGGCCGTCCAATCGCAAGCCAGTTCCTGAGCGGCCGCTTGAGTGGCCAAGATTATCGTCGCGATACACAAAACCGAAAGGCGCATGGTCTCCTCTATTGAGCGCTGGCCCGTTCCATTTTCTACCTCCCGGCTTTCCGCAGCAGCATTCCGCGGACAGCGGCGAAAATACGTTCCACGGCGGGACGGCGGTAGGCCCAGCGTTCGTCGGGCTCGGGCGGGTTCACCACCATGGTGGCATTGGCCTCGAACAGCAGCAGGTCGCCGGCCGGGCTCAAGGCGAAATCGATGCCGGCATAGTCCAGGCCCAGCGCGGCTTGAATCTGTTCCAGCGCGGCCATGGCGCGCGGCCCCAGCACGCCGGGCATATTTTCCAGGAACTCCGCGTCTTCGGCGCGATGCTCGGGGCGTTCGGCCATCTCGGCGGTGAAGTAGTGAATCTTCCAGTGGCTCGAAATCGCCAGGTGCAATGGATAGAGACGCCCGTCGATCATCATGACGCGGTACTTGCGGACTTTGCCGTCGGCGCCGCGGGAATCGAGATACTGGATGGCGGTCAACTCGGCGCCGGGCAACCCGGCCACGGCTTCGGCCATGGCTTCGGCGCGGTCGACCAGCACAAAATGCCGGCCGGTGTGAAATCCGGGCGTGCGCAGCAGCAGCGGAAAGCGCAGGCCGTGCCGCGCCAGAGTAGTTTCCGCATCCGCCGCGATCAACAGCTCCCGGGCCAGAGTGACCGTGGCCGGGGCGATCACTCCGCGCAGGCGTGAGAGGCGCTCGGCATTGTCGGCCCTTCCGGTGGCCATCACCGCCGCTGGCGCATTCAGCATGGGCGCGCCCGTCAGTGCCGCAACCGATTGCGCCGCCACCAGCGCTTCGGCCGCCAGGTCGGCATCGCCGATGGCGTTGAATACCAGTTGATGCCGCGGCAGCGGCTGGCGGAAATCGTAGAATTCGGGCACCACCACGGTAGTCTGGAACACGCGATCGTCCAGAAAATTACGCGTGGGGATGTTGCCGCCCACCGCCGAGATCAGCAGCAGCAGCGCCACCGGGGGCCCCTCGCCGCGATACGGCATGGGGAGTACGGCGCGGCCTTCGAAACCTTTGCGGCGGTGCCAGGCCGCACCTTCGGCGTCGCCCATCTCAGCCAGCACGTAGGAGAGCCCCTGGTGCGCCTCCGGGTAGCCCGGAGCACAACCCAAAGCCGCCTCGTAATGTTCGCGGGCTGGCCCTGTCTCGCCGCTTTCAAAGAGTACATTGGCCAGGTTGACGTGGCTCATGGCGTCGCCGGGATGGCGCGCCACGGCTTCGGTATACGCCGTGCGTGCCGCGCTTCGATAACCGGTCGAATGCAGCAGGGTGCCCAGGTTGTTGAGCGCCAGGCGGTCGGAGGGGGCCCGCGCCAATATCTCCAGGCAGGCGTTGCGGGCCTCCAGCGTGCGGCCCAGTTCGGTCAGCAGGCGGGCACGGTCGAGCTGCAAAACGATCGCCCCCGGCTCGTCCGCAATCTGCGTTTCCAGGGCGCGCAAGGCGACTTCGCGCGCCTGGCGTGGCGGCCAATCGGTGGCGACGCCGCTGGTAGCCGCGGTGCTGCGTGCCACCCGGTCCCGCAGCCCGCGGCCCAAAGCGACCGTCCGCTCCACCAGCGCGTCCAGGTCGGCCGGCCCGGTGCGGTGGTTGACGATGGCCGCGCGAATCGCCAGCTTCCCGCCCACCACTGTAGTTGAGGGCGCCGCCACGCCGGATTCCTGCAGCTCCACCGCGATGCGCGCATTCACGCGGTGCGCTTCCTCCGCCCGGTAGCGGAAACAGACCACGTTCAACTCCACCGGCGCCGCCAGCTCCAGCTCGGGCGCCCCCGCGATGCGGCTTTCCAGGTACCGAGCCAGCTCGCAAGTGCGTTCGATCGAGGCGCCTATCGCCGCCGCGCCGTAGACCTTCAACGTGAACCAGGTCTTCAGGGCGCGAAAGCCGCGCGAAAGATCGGGTCCGTAGTCGCACGGCCAGAACGATCCGGCCGCGAGGCCCTGCGCTTCCCGCCTCAAATACGGCGCCGAGGTGGCGAACGTCCGCCGATGCAGCACGCCGTCGCGCACCAGCACGAAGCCCGCGTCGTAGGGCACTTGCCCCCACTTGTGAAAGTCGAAGGCCAGCGAATCGGCGCGCTCGATGCCCTTCAACCGGGGCGCCAGGCTCGGCGCCAGCATGGCCAGGGCACCACAAGCGCCGTCCACGTGAAACCACAAGCCCTCGGCGCGGGCGAGCGCGGCCAGCGCATCCAGGTCGTCGATCGCGCCCGTGTCCACCGTTCCCGCCGTGCCAACTAGAAGGAAGGGCGTAAGGCCGGCGCGCCGGTCCGCGTCAATGGCCGCGCCGAGAGCGCCCAGGTCGATCCGGTAGCGGCCATCCACCGCGATCCGGCGCAGCGCATCGCTGCCGATGCCGGCGATGTCGAGCGCTCTGGCAATACAGCCGTGCACCGCCGCCGAGGCATATGCCGCCAGCCGCTTGCCGCCAGCCGCAACCCCCGCGCAGCGCGCTTCAAAGCCCAGCTCGGTATCCCGCGCCACCAGCACCCCGACCAGGTTCGCCATCGAAGCGCCCGTCACAAACAGCCCGGTGGCGCTCTCGGGAAAACCGAACAGCCCGCGCATCCAGCCCGCCACCTGGCGCTCGACTTCAATCGGAATATGGTCGCGCCCTCCCAGGTTGGCGTTCAAGCCCGCCGAAAGCATTTCCGCCACCACACCAACCGGCGTGCCCGCTCCGTGTACCCATCCCAGAAACCCGGGATGCACGTTGCCGGCCGCGTATGGCAACACGTAGCGCATGAATTCTTCGTGAACCGCGGCCAGCTCCGATGGCTCGGCCGGAAGCTCGCCGCGAAAACGCTCGCGCACCGCCGCCGGAATCGGCCGCCAGACGGGATGATCGCGTATGTCTTCGAGATAGTCCAGAATGTCGTCCAGCATGCCATGCGCCGTGGCTCGAAACGCGGCCCAATCGGCCGGATCGAGGGTGGCGTCAGGTTCTCGCCGCGGAGGTTCGGTGCCCATCTATTCAATAGTAGCCGGGCGGCGCCGGACAGCGGACGATTCCGCGTCACTCAAGCCGCGCCCAAGGGCAAGTGTAGTAACGCGAGACGCGTTCGCCGACGGCTCGGCAGTGGGTTTCGCACGCCAAGTCTCACCCTCAGCGTGAATTGCGGTTCGAATCCTACCTGGGGAGCCATACGTTTTGGCTATAAACTTGCCTTCCCGTCCTGCTGGACAGCAGCCTTCGCCGCACGGCGGATATCCCCAACATTTCAAAGGTATTTGCGGGAGCCAACCTCTCCGGTTGGAGAGGCGGCTTTGTGGGGGTGCGCGCTCAACCCCCAGGGTTCAGCCCGGACCCCAAGTTTTCGCTTGCGAACTCTCCGGTTTCTCCGGTTGACAGGTTGCGTTTGTTGACGGCCCCGTCCAACGCGGGGGGCCAAACGGTGCTTTTCAAACTGGGTACTTTCATGGCCGCTGTGAGGCGGCAATGCAATGGTGCACGCAACGACCACAGGATCCCAGCGGACTCAGCGCGCGTCCGTTCTGCATCAGGGTCCGGATCGGAAGCACTTCTTGGCTTCAGCGATTAGAGTGGGCACACGGCTGCGCAAAGTAATATCATGAGCTTTCGGTCCCATTCTCAATTAGATGCAGAGACCGCAGCCGACCTATGGCCAAGCTCGAAGATCTCACGCGCGGCGCCGCCGTCAAGGGAATCCTACCGGATTGCCTCGTCACGGTAATTGACGTCAAGTGGTACGGTTCGGCGGCCATCGAGCTCACCTACAAAGACCCCTCCGGAAAGCCAAGCGTCGTCCTCCTTTACCGGGATCGCGAGCCGACACTGGAAATCGGCGAGGCCGGTAGGCCGTGGAGTTTCGACGGCGACGGGAAGCTGTTCCGCCTGGTCTCTGAGGCGCACCGGATCAACCTCGCTCATCTGTTTGACCCGCTCCTCGCCATCCACACCTCGATGGTGGACCCGTTGCCGCATCAGATCACCGCTGTCTACGGCGAGATGCTGCCGCGGCAACCGCTCCGTTTTCTCCTGGCGGATGACCCGGGCGCCGGCAAGACGATCATGGCCGGTCTGCTCATCAAGGAACTGCTGATCCGGGGCGACCTGCACCGCTGCATGATCGTGTGCCCCGGCAATCTCGCCGAGCAGTGGCAGGATGAACTGTACCAACGGTTCCAGCTTCCCTTTGAAATCCTGACGAACGACAAGCTCGAATCGGCGCGCACCGGCAACTGGTTCGCCGAGAATCCCATGGCAATTTGCCGCCTGGACAAATTGAGCCGCAACGAGGATGTCCAGGCGAAACTGGCCAACACCGACTGGGACCTGGTGGTTTGCGACGAAGCCCACAAGATGTCGGCCACCTTCTTTGGCAGCGAGGTCAAGTACACCAAGCGCTACCGCCTCGGCCAACTTCTCGGCCAGCTCACGCGGCATCTGCTGCTGATGACAGCGACGCCGCATAACGGCAAGCCGGAGGATTTTCAGCTTTTCCTCGCGCTGCTCGACAGCGACCGTTTCGAAGGCCGGTCGCGCGACGGCGTGCACACCGTGGACGCCTCTGACCTGATGCGCCGACTGGTGAAGGAGCAACTGCTCAAGTTCGACGGGACGCCGCTGTTCCCCGAGCGGCGGGCATACACGGTCGGCTATAAGCTCTCCGATGCCGAAGCCACTCTGTACAAGAGCGTTACCGATTACGTTCGCGAGGAATTCAACCGGGCCGACGCGCTGGAGAACGAAGGCCGTAAAGGAACGGTCGGATTCGCACTGACCATTCTGCAACGACGGCTGGCGTCGTCGCCCGAGGCGATCCTGCAATCCCTGCGGCGCCGCCGAGAACGGCTCGAGCGTCGGCTGCGCGAAGAACAGATTCTCAAACGCGGAGCGGCTCTTCAGGACGACGACCAGCGCCTGCCCGGTCTCACCGACGAGGACATCGACGATCTGGACGACGCGCCCGACGCAGAGGTCGAAGAGACCGAAGAGGCCGTCGTCGATCAGGCGACGGCGGCGCGCACGATCGCGGAACTCCAAGCCGAGATCGAGATCCTGAAGAACCTGGAAGCGTTGGCTCTGAAGGTCCGCCGCAGCGGAACGGACAAGAAGTGGGAGGAGTTATCATCGCTCCTCCAGAACCACGCCGAGATGTTCGATGCGCAGGGCCACCGAAGAAAGATGGTCATCTTCAGCGAGCACCGCGACACGGTGAATTACCTGACCGAGCGGCTCCGCGCGCTCCTCGGCGCTCCCGAGGCACTCGTCATTGTTCATGGCGGGATGGGCCGAGAGGAACGCACTAAGGCCCAGGAGGCGTTCAAACAGGACAAGGACGTTCTCATCCTGCTGGCCACCGACGCCGCCGGCGAGGGCATCAACCTACAGCGCGCGCACCTGATGGTCAACTATGACCTGCCGTGGAACCCGAACCGTTTAGAGCAGCGGTTCGGCCGCATTCACCGCATTGGGCAGACCGAGGTTTGCCATCTCTGGAATCTGCTGGCGGAAGAGACTCGCGAGGGCGACGTTTACAAGCGCCTCCTCGAAAAGATTGAGTTGGAGCGGGAGGCCCTTGGTGGTGGGGTCTTCGATATCCTGGGTCAACTGTTCCGCGAACAACGGCTTCGCGATCTCCTCATCGAGGCGATCCGGTACGGTGACCGGCCCGAGGTCAAGGCTCGCCTCCATCAGATCGTCGACAACCTGACCGACCGCAAACACTGTCAGGAGCTTCTGGAAGAGCGCGCGCTGGCCAACGACAGCATGGATGCTTCTCAGGTCCAGAGGATCAGGGAGGATATGGAGCGCGCCGAAGCGCGGCGCCTGCAGCCGCACTTCATCGAGTCGTTCTTCCTGGAGGCCTTCCGGATTCTGGGCGGTTCCATCAAGGAGCGGGAGCCGCGCCGCTTCGAAATCACCCACGTGCCCGCCCTGATTCGCCAGCGGGACCGGCTCATCGGTACCGGCGAGCCCGTCCTGGGTAAGTACGAACGGATCACCTTCGAGAAGTCCCTCTGCGCGGTTCCGGGCCAACCGCTGGCCACCTTCGTCTGTCCGGGCCAGCCACTCCTGGGCGCAACCATCGATCTCATCCTGGAACGGAATCGGGACCTCCTGAAGCGCGGCGCGGTCCTGGTAGACCCCGACGACGACGGTGAAGCAGTCCGCGCGCTTTTCTACCTGGAGCACACCATCCAGGACGGCCGCACCGACAAGGCCGGCAACCGCCGAGTGGCCTCCCGGCAACTTCAGTTCGTGGAGACAGATTCCATGGGCTCCACCAGGAACGCCGGATACGCCCCTTACCTTGATTATCGGCCGGTGACGCCGGACGAGCACACCCGTCTGGCCGCGACCTTCGAGTCTCAAGCGTGGCTCAAGAGCGACCTGGAATCGGTGGTGGTTGGCCACGCGATTGCGAATCTCGTTCCGATCCACCTCGACGAAGTTCGAAATCGCCGCGAGGACTTGGTGACAAGGACCATGGCGGCGGTCAAGGATCGGCTGACGAAAGAAATCACGTATTGGGATCACCGAGCCAACCAGCTTAAGGACCAGGAACTGGCCGGCAAGACGAACGCCAAGATCAATTCCGGAAAGGCCCGCCAGCGCGCCGATGAGTTGCAAGCCCGCCTTCAGCGACGAATGTCGGAACTCGAACTCGAACGCCAGATTTCGCCTCTGCCGCCGGTTGCTATCGGCGGATCACTGGTCGTCCCCATAGGGCTTCTCCGCAGGCTGCTCCCGTCTCCCGCTCAGCCAAGTTGTGCCACCACCGATGCCGTGTCGGCGGAGGCCCGAAAGCAGATGGAGTTACTTGCAATGCAGATGGTCATGGAAGCCGAGAAGAGGCTTGGCAACGAACCGCGGGACGTAAGCGGCGAGAAGTGCGGGTATGACATTGAATCGAAGGTCCTGTCGGACGGCAAACTGCGGTTCATTGAGGTGAAGGGCAGGGTCGCCGGCGCCATCACGGTGACCGTCACACGGAATGAAATCCTCACGGCGCTAAACAAGCCGGACGACTTCATCCTGGCCATCGGCCAAGTGGAGGATGGGCGACAGAAGCTGGTCTACATCCGCCAACCGTTCCGGCAGGAGCCCGATTTCGCGGTGGAGAGTATCAACTACAATCTGGCAGACCTTCTTAAGCTGGGAGAGGCCACCAGTTGAGCGCTCACCAAGGCCTGTTGGCACGGACTGTACAAGGAGGCCATATGCAAGATGGAGATCTCGCATCTAAGTTCACCTGGGTGTATGGCCCCATGGGACCGTTGACCGCGCCATGCACAGCCGAAGGTCACAATGACCAACTGACGAGGTCTAGCCAATGAAGGCGCCCATCCTAAAGACTCATAAGATCGGCGTCCTCCGCGATCCTCTCCTGCACGATCACAAGTTCGCGATTCCGAAACTGCAACGCAACTTTGTCTGGGATGCCGGGCGCGCAGCCAAACTGCTCGATAGCATCTATTACCAGATGCCAATCGGCTCCCTGTTCCTCTGGGCGATGGACCACAAGTCGGCAAACCTGATCCAGCAGTCGACCGGTGTCCTGCCACCCTTCAATCCCAAGAACAAGACCATCTTATTCGTAATCGACGGACAGCAACGGCTCTCCGTGATCTATCAGGCGTTCAAGGCCGAAAGAAGGGAGAATGACGCCGGGCGGGAGATTGACTTTGGCCGGATCTGCTTCGTTGTCAAGCCCGATGCGGAAACCGGGGACACGCGCCGGATCGTCCATAGGAAGCCTATCGACAAGGAATACGTACCGCTCAGCCACATTCTGGATCCCCACTGGAGGAAAAAGATGCCCAGCCAGGCCCAGTGGTTCTTGAAACTGGCAGAGGATTGCAGGAATCGGTTTCTGAACTACCCGATCCCGGTTGTTACGGTTGATTCGGCGACAATCGACGAAATTGCCGAAGTGTTCATGCGGCTCAATTCCCAGGGGATGAAGATCACCTCCGCGGATCGCGCGGTTGCCCTGATGGGTCGAATCGATGTCCGAGTCATGGCGGAGCAGATCCGCCATGAGATTCGCGAAATGGACTTCCAGCTGAAGACAATTGATCCAATCCTGATGGGGTTCGGCCTAGTCACGGAACCGCCAGGGCCGGAAGGCGATCCGCCGAAACTGGAGGCCATGGCGCGGCGCTGGTCGAAACGGATAGAGAGCAGCGAGGCAGGTCGCAAGGAGTTCACCAATCAGTGGAGCCGCTACAAGAAAGCCTTCTTCTCCGCGTTCAACTATCTGCAAAATCGGTTTCCTGTCTACGATGAGTCCTACCTGCCCTCGTTGAACATGCTGGCCACGCTCTCTGTCTTCTTTTTTCACCATCCCGGCATGCCCAATGCCCGGCAAGCGGCTGAGATCCGCAAGTGGTTCTGGGCAACGGGCTTGGCCAAGCGGTACAGCGGCGCCGGCTACCACCGCCATCTTGCCTCGGATGCTACGTTATTTGAGGCGATCGCAAGCGGGAAGAGAAAGTTCTTCAAGCTGGACGAACTTCTGGATCCAGTCGTCGATATTCAGGCCGAAGAATATCAGGCGGGCTCGGCACGGACGCGCACCTTCTTCTGCCTCCTGGCTCACCTCAAGCCCCGATTCTTGGATAACGGCGAACCAGTCTTCCAGGAAGGAAAGGCGATCGGTTACCCGGATCAAAAGCAGAGGCATCATATCTTCCCGCGGGCGCAACTGGCGGCACACCTGCCTGCTCGTGTCTACAATAGCCTCTGCAACATCTGTTTTCTCGTCGCCAGAGACCACGGACCCATTGGGATGCGCGTCCCCCGCAACTACCTGCCGGACTACTTCGGAGGCGGCCGTGCGCAATTCAAGCGTGTGATGAAAAGCCACCTGATCCCAGTCGGCGAAGATAGCGGAGTCTGGGAAGTCGGCGTGGTGAAGGGTTTCAAGAAGTTCCGGCAACAGAGGCTGAAACTGATTTGCGCCGAGTTTGAAAGGGTCGCGGGCATGAAATTGTTTAGAAGAAACTGACTGCGGGCATGACGACACAATCCAATCCGGAGTGCCTACTGGAAGTCTCCCGCGCCGAAATGGTGCTGGCGGTGAAGACCGTCGCCCGTGCGATCGGCAATCGCCGCGGTGGGGCGAGGCTGAGATTTGAGGATGCCCGCCTGGTTATTGAGGTTGAAGGTACCGTGGCGGAGGTGCCGGCCAACGGCTCTTGGCCGCTCCCAATATATGTGCGCGGAACTTGGGTGCGAATGCTGGCAAAGCGGATGCCCGCTGGAGACCCGATTCACCTGCGGGTCGAGGCCGGCAGACTACACGCGAATCGATATTCGGAGTCGTGCTCGTTGGTTCCGATCGAGCCTCCTCTGCCCGCCGAGCCGAGCCGCGAGCGTTTTCAAGCGTCGCCGGTCATCGACGATAATATCTCGATTGCCGAGGCTGCCAGAATCCTGAAGCCGCTGTTCGTCAAGCAGTCAGATCTCGAAGCGGTGGTTGTTGAAGCGCGCGCAAGAGGGACACCCTCATGGTCTGAGGAAGAGAAGAGAATGATCGCGATCATTGCGAAGGCCTGGGTGCTGCTGGCGCCGATGGGCGTGGAAACGTCCGACATTCGCCGACTGGTGAACAATGCCGTGCGGAACGCGTGGAAGTGAACCGAAGAGACATGAAGAAGAAACTGATCGAAGTCGCGTTGCCGCTGGAGGCGATCAATAAGGAGTCGGCGCGGGAAAAATCGATCCGGCATGGACACCCGTCGACGTTGCATCTCTGGTGGGCGCGGCGGCCCCTGGCGGCGTGCAGGGCGGTCTTGTTTGCTTCGCTGGTCGATGACCCGTCGAGTCTCCCCGAGCAGTTTCCGACCGAGGCCGACCAGGACAAGGAGCGGCAACGGCTTTTTCGGTTGATGGAAGAGTTGGTGAAGTGGGACAACTCGAACAACCCGACGGTCTTGAAAGCTGCCCACGTCGAGATCATGAAGTCCACTGGCGGTCACCCGCCTCCAATTTACGATCCCTTCTGCGGTGGCGGGTCAATTCCGCTCGAAGCGCAAAGACTTGGGCTAGAGGCACACGGCAGCGACCTGAACCCGGTCGCGGTCCTCATCACGAAGGCTCTCATCGAGATCCCGCCCAAGTTCGCCGGTGAGCCGCCCGTGAATCCCGCCGCAAAGAGGAAGATGACCGGGAGGGGCATGTGGGCCGGTGCCCGCGGATTAGCCGATGATGTTCGCTATTACGGCCAGTGGATGCGCGACCGCGCGTTCGAGCGAATCGGACACCTTTATCCCGATGTAACGCTGCCGAAGGAACAGGGTGGCGGTAGAGCCACAGTCATCGCTTGGCTATGGACCCGCACAGTCCTCTGTCCAAATCCAGCGTGCGGCGCTCGGATGCCACTTGTGCGCTCCTTTGTGCTTTCTGCCAGACCGGATAGGAAGGCGTGGATCGAGCCAGCCATCGACCATTCGGCCAAGACAATAACATTCGAAGTGAAGAGTGGCTCGGGCGAGCCGCCTGTTCCTCCGAAAGCTGGCCGGGGGGCGAAATTCAGGTGCTTGATCTGCCAGCAAGTTGCTCCTGAGCAACACATCAAAACGGAAGGATCTGCCGGTCGCATGGGTCAGCAGCTAATGGCAGTGGTAGCCGAGGGGCGCAGCGGCCGAGTCTATGTTTCGCCTTCACGAGAACAGCTCTCCACGGCAGAGGGAGCTAAACCAGATACCGGTCCTGAACAAGAACTTGCCAACGATCCACGCAACTTTTGGTGCATTCCATACGGACTCCGTCGCTTCCGCGATCTGTTTACGCCTCGGCAGCTGGTGGCGATGACAACCTTCAGTAACCTCGTCACAGAAGCCCGTGAACAGGCAGTCGCTGATGGTGCCATCCCAGGCCGCGCAGACGCAATCGCAATGTACTTGGCGTTCGCCGTTGACAAGACGTCGGACCGCAATACATCCCTTTGCGCCTGGGAGCCCAACATGGATCGAATGCGCGGCACCTTCGGGCGGCAGGCGCTCCCCATGGTATGGGACTACGGTGAGACCAACCCGTTTGCCGGTGCCAGCGGTGATTTATTTGGTTGTGTCGAATCGCTATGTGAGGCGCTCGAAGTGTTGAGCTCACCGACGCCCGGAGTAGTACGGCAACTGGATGCGACGTCAATCCCAATGGACGGCCCGCGCATGGTGTTTTCGACCGACCCACCCTACTACGACAACATTGGCTACGCGGACCTTTCCGATTTCTTCTATGTCTGGTTACGACGGAGCATCGGAACGGCCTTCCCTGATATCTGCAGCACTCTTCTCGTTCCTAAGAAACAGGAACTGGTCGCCACTCCTTACAGATTCGGCGGGAGCAAGGAGCAGGCGCAGGAGTTTTTCCAGGAGGGCTTCGCCAAGGCCTTTGTCCGAATGCGTCAAGCCCAGCATCAGGACTATCCGCTTACAATCTTCTATGCCTTTAAGCAATCCGAATCTGACCGAGACGGAGAGGACGGTACCCAATCACTGGCATCAACTGGTTGGGAGACGATGCTGGAGGGCCTGCTTAGAGCCGAGTTCCACGTGACCGGGACGTGGCCAATGCGCAGCGAATTGCAGACCAGAAATATCAGTAGGGGGACCAATGCGCTAGCTTCCTCGATAATTCTTGTCTGCCATCCACGTTCAGAGGCTGCGCCGATCACCACCCGCAAGGACTTTCTCTCCTCGCTCAAGAAGGAGCTTCCGCGCGCATTGCGCAACCTTCAGAAAGGCAACATTGCGCCCGTTGATCTCGCGCAGGCAGCAATCGGGCCAGGAATGGCGGTCTTTTCGCGGTATAAGAAGGTTCTCGAAACAGACGGATCGCCGATGCGAGTGCGGACTGCACTGGCGCTAATCAATCAGGGCCTCGACGAGGTGCTCTCCGAATTGGAGAGCGAGTTCGACCCCGACACGCGATGGGCGCTCGCCTGGTTCGAGCAGCACGAGTTCGGCGAGGGCCTGTACGGAGAGGCCGAAGTGCTGGCTACCGCGAAGGCGCTCAGCATCTCGCACCTCGCGGAAGCGGGCATTCTCCACTCCCGCGCCGGCAAGGTCCGGCTCCTGCGCCGGGAGGAGCTTCCTGAAGACTGGGACCCATCTGCAATTGACCGTCTCACGGTTTGGGAAGTCACCCAACACTTGATCCGGCGCCTCGACCAGAAGGGCGAGAAGGAAACAGCGAATCTGAAAGCGAAGATCGGCGGTATGGCCGAGATCGCCCGAGATCTCGCCTACCGGCTCTACACGCTCTGTGAGCGCAAGGGCTGGGCGGAAGAGGCGGGCTATTACAACAGCCTCGTGGTCGCGTGGCCATCCATGGCGTCGGAAGCATTTGAGCTGAGGTAGGAGACAGTCGAAATACCATGGCCATCACGAATAGCGAACGAGTCGGCAAGGCTCTGGACATCCTGAAGGATGGATTGCGCCCCTACGTGGAGCGCGAGTTGAGGGCGACATATAAGGACCGGTGGTTGGAAACGGCCAAGCCGAGTTTTCCTGACTGGCAGCAGCCTGGCAAGGACGGCAAAGGGCTGAATTGGGATAGTCAGGCCATCCTCCAGGTGATGTGTGACCTGTGGAACGATTGCTTCAAGAAGATCCTCGGCCCTTCGGAGCGGAACCTGGCGTTTGAACTCCGCGACGTGCGGAACAAGTGGGCCCACCAGAAGGCCTTCTCGACGGACGACGCCTACCGCGCCATCGACAGCATTTCGCGATTGCTGGCGGCGGTCTCGGCGGAACAGGTCGAGGCGGTGGAACAGATGAAGGCCGAGATCCTGCGCGTCAAGTTCGAGGAACAACTCAGGACTCAGAAGCGGAAGGAATCGAGCATCGCGGTGGAAGGCAAGCCCGCGACAGGTCTCCGTCCGTGGCGTGAGATCGTGACGCCACACCCGGATGTGGCCTCCGGCCGCTACCAGCAGGCCGAGTTCGCCGCCGATCTCTGGCAGGTCTATCTGCGTGAGGGCTCAGACGAGTACAAGGACCCCATCGAGTTTTTCCGCCGAACGTTCATCACGGAAGGCTTGCAGAAGCTGCTCGCCAATGCGCTCCAGCGGCTTGCCGGAAATGGCGGCGACCCGGTGGTGGAGTTGCAGACCAACTTCGGCGGCGGCAAAACGCACTCGATGCTGGCGCTGTGGCATCTGTTTGCCGGCGTACCTGCAGGACAACTGCCGGGCCTGGAGACGGTGACGCAGATGGCTGGCGTTTCTCAGCCGCCCAAGGTCCGGCGCGCCGTTCTCGTCGGCAACCGGATGTCTCCGGCAGATATTCATACGAAGCCTGACGGTACGGTGGTCCGCACGCTGTGGGGCGAACTGGCGTGGCAACTGGGTGGCAAAGAGGGCTATGCGATGGTGCGCAGCGCGGATGAGAAGGCCGTCAGCCCCGGCGACTCGCTGCGCCTGCTCTTCAATAAGTATTCGCCGTGCCTGATCTTGATCGATGAATGGGTTGCCTATGCGCGGCAACTCTACAACAAGTCGGACCTGCCCGCCGGTGATTTTGACGCGCACTTTACCTTCGCGCAGACGCTGAGTGAGTCGGCGAAGCTGGCCGACAAGACCCTGCTGGTGGTGAGCATCCCGGCATCACAGAACGAGATCGGCGGCGAGGGCGGCATGGCCGCACTGGAGCGCCTGAAGAACGTCATCGAACGAGTTGAGACGTCATGGCGACCGGCGAGCGCTGAGGAAGGCTTCGAGATCGTCCGGCGGCGCCTGTTCCAGCCGATCACCGACCCTGAATTGTTCACCGCGCGGGATGCGGTGGTGAAGGCGTTCGCGGACGAGTATCGCAAGTTCGCGCAGGAGTTCCCTTCCGAGGCAGGGAAGGCCGAGTATGAACGCCGGATGAAGGCGGCGTATCCGATCCACCCGGAACTGTTCGACCGGCTGTACAACGACTGGTCGACTCTCGATAAGTTCCAGCGCACTCGCGGCGTGTTGCGCCTGATGTCGGCGGTGATTCATGCGCTATGGGAGCGCGAGGACAAGGGGCTCATGATCCTGCCGGCAAGCGTGCCGGTGGACGCACCCGCCGTCCAGAGCGAGTTGACGCGCTACCTGCCGCCGGTCTGGGACCCGATCATCGAGAAGGATATCGACGGGCCGAACTCGCTGCCCCTGAGAATTGACCGCGAGAACCCGATGCTCGGACGGTATTCCGCGGCGCGCCGGGTGGCGCGCACGCTGTATCTTGGTTCCGCCCCGACTCAGGACGCCACGAAGAAAGGCCTGGAAGACCGCCAGATCAAGCTGGGCTGCGTCCAACCAGGCGAGACATCCGGGACCTTTGGAGATGCGTTGCGGAAGCTGGCCGACCAGGCCACGTACCTCTACGCGGATGGGAGCCGCTACTGGTACGCCACGCAGCCCAGCGTGAACCGGCTGGCCGAGGAACGCGCCGAACGGTATCACCCGGAGGACGTGACGGAGGAGATCCGGCGCCGGCTGGCGGAAGAGGCGAAGCACCGTGGGGACTTCTCCAAGGTTCATTCGTGCCCGGCTGGTTCCAGTGATGTAGTGGATGAGCCCGAGGCGAAATTGGTCATCCTGAGTCCGGACTATCCGCACAGCGCAAAGACGGATTCGAGTGCGGGCCGGCAATCGGCGGCTGAAATCCTCAATCGAGGTTCGGCGGGCCGGAACTGCGGCAACATGTTGGTCTTCCTGGCAGCCGACAAAACCCGATTGGTGGACCTCGACAAGGCAGTCCGCTCTTACCTCGCCTGGCAGTCCATCGAGAAGGAAAAGGTCGCTCTGAACCTAACGCCATTCCAGGCCAATCAGGTGGAGCAGCGGTTGACGAGTTCCGATCAGGCAGTGAAGGGGAGAATTCCGGAGACGTATGTCTGGCTGCTGGTGGCTGGGCAGAAGCGGCCGGAGGCTGGCCAGGCATTCCCCGCGGTCGAATGGCAGGAGTTCCGGCTTCAGGGGCAGGAGTGGCTGGCGGAGCGCGCCTCGAAGAAGCTGAAGAACGACGGGCTGCTGATCACCGGTATGGCCGGCGCGGTGCTGCGGTTCGAAATCGACCAGGTGCCGCTGTGGCGCGGGAACCACGTCGGCGTGAAGCTGTTGGTGGATGACTTCGCCAAGTACCTCTATCTGCCGCGCGTCAAGAACGCCCAGGTGATTCTGGACGCGATCCAGGATGGCGTAGGCCGGCTCACCTGGTCGCAAGACACCTTCGCCTACGCGGACTACTACGACGCCACCGCCGACCGCTACCGCGGCCTTGAGGCCGGGCGCCGGCCGACTGTTCAGATGACCGCTAACAGCGTGGTGGTAAAGCCTGACGTTGCCGCCGCCCAGATCGAGAAGGACTCCGCACCACCACCGTCGACAGGGACAGGTTCCGGCGCTGGTGAAAGTCCTGGCGCCGGGGCCGGCACAACGGGCAGCGGTACCGCTGGAACAGGAGCAGGGGCGGGCAAGGGGGCCGGCGTTGGTGAAGCGAAGCCGAAAGCGCCGGTGCTGCGCCGCTTCCACGGGTCGGCCAAGATCGACGCCACCCGCCTCTCCCGCGACGTCGACGTGATCGCCAGTTCCGTGGTACAGCACCTCGCTGGGCTGCTGGACGCCAAGGTGACCATCACAGTGGAGATCGAGGTCGAAATCCCCTCCGGCGCGCCGGACAACGTGGTCCGCACCGTCACGGAGAATTGCAGGACGCTAAAATTCGAAAGTTCGGGCTTCGAGGAAAGCTGATGACGGCGGACGAGAGTCCAACGGTACAACGAGTGGATACTCAACGGTGAAGCGCGTGCTCAACGACGGACGGAGACCGACCCGGCAGCAGGGTGCCCACTCTCCGTCTGTTCAGCCGTTCTTGAAGTGGCCAGGTGGAAAGCGTTGGCTAGTTCCAGAGCTGCTCAAGATCATTGAGGAACACGAGTATGTCACCTACCGGGAGCCATTTCTGGGCGGCGGCGCGTTGTTTTTTGCTCTCCGGCCAAAGCGGTCGGTGCTGTCGGACATCAACTCCGACCTGATCAACACGTACCGCCAAGTCAAAAACAGGGCATCCACATTGCTCGAACAACTCCGGCCTCTACCCATAAACCAGGTGACTTACGACGGCCTTCGGGAATGTTGTCCTAAATCGCCACTCCAAAGAGCAGTCCGGTTTCTCTATCTGAATCGAACAGCTTTTGGCGGCATGTATCGGCTCAATAAGCTGGGCGAGTTCAATGTACCCTTCGGAGGAGGGGAGCGCACCACGGCCCCTCTTTGGCAGTACGATCTCATCACATCGTCGGCACGGGCTCTGCGCGGCGCCAAGTTGCTTACCGTGGACTTCGAAGTGGCCCTCTCCGACGCAAGGAAAGGCGACTTGGTGTATTGCGATCCGACGTACACAGTGGCGCATAACAACAACGGCTTTATCCGTTATAACGAGAGGAATTTCTCTTGGGAGGATCAGAAACGGCTTTCGCGCAGCTGTCATTCAGCAGCAGGACGCGGCGCGCTCGTCATTGTGAGTAACGCATACCACAGGGAAGTCCTCGATTTGTTCGCGCCTCCGCAGCACATCGCAGTAGCGCGATCTAGCCGTCTGTGTCCTGATGTTACGCACCGCCGATCCGTTGACGAGTACCTGTTCGTCTTCCCTCCGAGAGAAGGAGATAAGGCCAAGCGCCATGATCGAGGACGAGTTCATGAAAAGTGAATTCCTCATCGTGGCCAAGTGCCTGATGGAGACAGAGAGAAAGCCAATGTCTCCCCGCGATCTGGTGGACCTGGGGCAGAAGCGTCAACTGTTTTCAGACAACGTTGCCGGCAAGACGCCATACCAGACCATGAAATCTAAGCTCAGCGTGCATGTTCGTCGATTTGGCGAGGCATCGCCGTTTGTGCGCACGGCGCCCGGACACTTCTACCTGAGAGCACTCCTCAACGGCGGTGAGACACCGTTCGACGCCAAACCCATTCGGCCTCCAAGAAGCAGGGAGAAGGTGCTCGTCTATCGTACATCCGAACTGGATTCCATAACGACGTGGCAGGGAGTTCAGACGACATGGAAAAGAACGGCTAGAAGTATTTTCACCCGTCTAAGGCCCCATTACATCCCTCGCTTTGATGTGGAGCAGGACAATAACTTCACGCAGATTCTCACTTATGTTCTTGTCAGCCGCGGTGACGCTCTCCTCGCCTACCGCAGAGGCACTTACAACAGGGTGGACAAGTTCCTTCAAGGCGCTTCCTGTATTGGTTTTGGCGGCCATGTTGTCGAAACAGATCTAGATCTCTTTAACGAAGAAACGATGGGGATTTACGAATGCGCCGCACGTGAACTGATGGAAGAACTGCGCCTTCCGAAGGCGGACATCCAGCGGATCAAACAGCATGAGGGCATCGAGATCGTCGGAATCATCAATGACGATTCTTCCGACGTTGGACGCCGGCATCTGGCTTTCGTCATGCGGTACGAGGTGAGTCAGGACCCGAGTTGGAATCAGCCAGAGCGCGGAGAGAAGGCCATCACGCAATTACGGTGGATATCGGCACGAGAGTCGGGATGGGTCTGGTTGTGGAACTTTGAGTACTGGTCCCAGCTGTGTCTTCGGGAATTCGCCCCTCCGTTGGTCCACGTCCGACCCGCCTATCGGCTCCTCCGGCGGTCGCCTCTCAAGCCACCTCATATCCTTCTGGTCATCGGACCAGTCGGAAGTGGCAAGACCCTTGCCACCGAGGTACTTAAGGAGGAATTTGGCTATGTAGAGATCAATACGGGTGAAGTTGTGGCGCAACTTTTGGGCGTTCCGCCAGTTCCGAAAACCCCGCGCCATGAATTCCAGGAGGAGGCATGGAAGTTCATCAGTACTGCCTCAGGTCCCGAAAGCCTCGCTCGGCGACTCCTGGAAATCGCGCGGGATCACAACGGGCCAAGAATCCTCATCGATGGTCTCCGCCAACGGGCGACTCTCGACCGCCTCAAGAGCTTGGCGGGCGACAGGAGAATCGGCATCATCTTCGTCCATACGCCAGCGGACCAAGCCTATTCCTTCTATGCAAGCCGGATTGCTCAAGGGGCATCGATGAGTGATTTTCTTGCGACCCGCAGTGCCGAGGTGGAAGGCGAGGTAGAAAGCCTGATATCGAGCGCCGACGCGGTTCTCTACAACTGGACTGGGCGCCCCCAATATCGCGAGACAATTAAGGCATTGATGGATGAGCTTGGGACATCGGAGGTTCCTGGAAGATGAGCGGCGGTTATGACGACGGCTACCGAGACTGTCCATGCTTTTGGGGTACTGAGCCCGGGAGCCTCGTAAAAGTGCTGTGCAATCACGTTGGATCAGTTCGTGGGTTCGCCGTTCTGGATGCCGGTTGCGGAGAAGGCAAGAACGCGGCTTTCCTGGCTGCCGGTGGGGCCGTCGTTGATGCGTTCGACGTTTCTGTTCTCGCGATCCAGAATGGGCGGAGGCACTTTGCGGATCAGGTCGGTATCCGGTGGAGAGTCGGAGATATTCGGGATTCTGGCCTACCCCAGAGACACTATGATGTGGTGATCGCATACGGACTCCTTCACTGTCTGCCATCCGCCGCTGAACTTCGCGATGTCATTACTCGCCTGCAAAACGCCACGCGACCTTCCGGCTATAACGTGATTTGCACGTTCAACGACCGTCGCCAGGAGCTTCAGGCGCATCCGGGCTTTTCACCGACTCTTCTTTCACATGCCGACTACGTAGCCGCGTACGCCTCGTGGGAAATACTAAAAGAATCAGATTTGGATCTAACCGAACGCCACCCACACAACAACCTGGAGCACACGCATTCGATGACTCGTATTCTGGCTCGGAAGGTTTCGCTATGACCGCACCACTCGAACTACGAACACTTTATAGAGATGGGCGGCTACTGCCCTTCGTGGGCGCTGGAGTTTCTGCATCCGTCGAATGGGGCGTTGACCAAAAGGAGCGTGGGCCAGCATGGGCAGAACTCGTGGACCGGGCGGCTTTTGAGCTAGGATTCCAGAAAGCCGATTTGATCAGAGCCAGAGGCACGGATCTTCAAATCCTCGAGTATTTCAAACTCAAGTTCAGTGGTCATACAAGACTAACAAATTGGCTCCTGTTGAACATGAAGCCGCCGGATGAGGCAATCCGTAACTCATCAATTCACAATGAACTGGTCCAGATGCGGGCATGTAGCATTATTTACACTACTAACTTCGATGACTTTATCGAGAGAAGCTTTGACCTGAACGGAAGGAAGCACAAGGCCGTGGCCATTGAGGAGCACATGCGACCGCAGCCGGATACCACGGAAATCATCAAGTTCCACGGAGATTGGAACCATCCGGACCGGATGGTATTGACAGAGTCAGACTACGAACGCCGAATGGAATTTAAGGAGGCCATGGATCTTAGACTGTGGAGCGATTTATTGAATCGATCCATACTGTTCCTTGGTTACAGCTTCCGCGATCCGAACGTTGCGTACCTGTTTCGGCAGGTGAAAGAGCGATTTGCCAACCTCCCGAACACGAACACTGGGCGCCGAGCCTACATCGTTGTCCAGGATCCATCGCACTTCGAGCGGCGTCTATTTCAGGAGCGCAACATTGAGGTAATACCTATAGACGGTAGAGGACGCACCCATGCGGTTGCAGAGATACTTAACGACATCCGGAGTTGATGATGGCTACAAATAATAGAATCAGAGTCGTTTACGTGACGAGCAGTAAGTTTAAGAAGGAAGAAAACGACGCTTTCCTTCGAGAGTGCACCCTCTCTGATGGAAGAAGAATCAATGACGTCTTCGAGTTCGACATTCGACCTGTGCCGATCCAGGAGATTCTCAATGTGGACCTCGCCGTGATGGTTTCCGCAGAAGTGGTCTCCGCGTACAGCCAGCTCAAAGTTCCGTGTATCGTTGAGCACGCTGGGCTGGTTTTCTCGGAATATGCTGACAGGTCCTACCCAGGCGGCCTGACGAAGCCAATGTGGGACACGCTCCGAGATGGCTTTGTAGAAGAGACGAGATCCGCCGGAAGGAGCGCTATCGCGCGTGCGGTCGTTGCCTACTGCGACGGCAAGCAGGTCCAGACTTTTGTGGGTGAGCGCGCGGGCAAGATAGCGGACCGGCCCCGTGGTGGCCGCCAGTTCTATTGGGACACCGTGTTCATACCGGAGGATTCGGCAGGGCGGAGCCAGGGCCTGACCTATGCCGAGATTGTTGAAAACGCAAACCTTGGTTTAGCGTACAAAATGCGCGAGTTGTCGCAGTCCTCGGCGGCAATGAAGGCCTTTCTAGAGTATCGTTTACAGGCCGGCGAGCCGGAGCTGTGGCGGTGATCGGTCGCGCAAACCAATTCGTGTCAGGGCTGGGATCGGAGGGGCAGCAGGCCGTCCTACGTCCGAGGTCGGCGGGCCAAAAGAGGTTGCCGCTTCGCCGGACCGGCATTGACGACGATAATGGGCCCAGCAGACACCGGGTACCATTGGACGCGTCTCGCATTCCCAGTGGCAGCCAGGACTGCACGGCCCGCTGGAGATCGGCTGAAAAGCTCGTGTGTTGTCGTGGCATCCCACTGCTCCGGTTGGCGCCCGAATACCGTGAGAATATATGGATATGAAAGAGACTGCCTATTCGCCAGTCGTCCAAGTGCACCAATCCGTGGCTCCAGGGGCAATCGAGAGCACGTGCGAGTTTTGCCTCGAACTGGACGGTGCGCCTGACACCAGGTTTCATTCCATCTACGGCGCAAAACACGACAGAATTGTTGCTCGGAGGAACAGAATTGTAGCAATGCCCACGCTTGGTCAGCTGTTCGTGGGCAGTCTACTCATCCTGCCCGACTTCCATTGCGAGACTGTGGCCCAATTGCGACCGGATGAGCGGCAGGATCTGTTGGACCTCGTTAACTTGATGAAAGAGAGGGTTCGGAGTTTCGGGTTTCCGCTGACCGTTGAGCACGGCGCTCGGCAAGGCTCCGGAAGTGGCTGTGGCATCTACCATGCGCACTTCCACCTCATCCCGTTGCCGGAACATCTCCACTTTGGGGAACTGCTGGCAGATGCTGCGAAACCGGTCTCTTCACTTGACGAAGCCCTAGATGCCGCCGCAGACCTCCCGGCATATATTGTGTGCCAGGATACATGGGGCTCAGTGGCGCTTGCCGATCCGTTCTCCTCGTCTCCCAACCTGTTCGCCTCGCAATATGTCCGAAAGCGGCTGGCAGCGCGATTTGGATTGTGCGAGGAATGGGATTGGCGGTCCTACCATGAGCCCGAAGCCAAATTGCTAGAGACCCTATCGATCTTTGGTGCCAACAATGTTCCTCTCAGCTGATGACATCGCGGAGAGGGTGGCTGCGGGCCTTGTCCTATGTGATCCGTTCGACCCACGGTTGCTGAAACCGGCAAGCTACGTCCTCCGTCTGGGGCCTCGTTTTGGAGTGCTCGGGCCGGGAAGTGAGCCGATTCGTATTTGGTCGGAAAAGGCAGGACATGATCGCCTTACCTTCATCGAAGCCACAGAAACATTCGTCTTAGAACCGAATGTTTTTGTGTTGGCTACGACCCTAGAGTCCGTCGCCCTTCCCGAAGATTTGGTTGGCTTCCTATCAGGGTTGTCACACCTTGCAAGAATCGGATTGTCAATTCACCTTGACGCTGCCATCGTCAGCCCGACGTTCGGCCGCGGCTGTGCGACACGGATTACACTGGAACTTTCGTCACATAATCCTGCGCCACTCGTTTTGCAGGTGGGTATGCCGATTTGTCACCTCGCCCTAGCGACAACCACCAGACGCTCACCGACCAATCTGCGCCTGGATCTTCAAAGGAGCATTTATGAAGGGCTGCCGTCGCCAACGGGCACACTTCTGTACGAAGAGTTCAACCAGATCATTGGCCGAAAGCCAGATCATGGCCTCACAAGACAACATGGTGAACCGAAGTGACAGAAATGGCGTTTCCTGTTGCCGGCGTCCCTGAGCTTGAAATCGAGCACGACATAATTGACCCAGCTGCGCTCCTGGCTATTCGTCACGCCGCGATGGCACTTCTATCTGAGATGAAGCCCGATCGCGGTGAAGAGCCTGCAGCCCTGTGCGAGGCCGTTTGGCCGGCATACATGATCAAGGACACCAAACCTCACCCCCGCCTGGTTCTGGTGCCCCTCAGTCGCTTGGGCGGAAGTCCGGGGTTCAGCGGGAGCCACGTGATGATCGGTTATTTCATCGACGGATCCGCCGAATCCCCCATTCATCCTTCGCGAGCAATGGTGCTGAAAATTGGCCGCTCCGCGACCCCTGACCAGGATGTCCTTTGCATTGAAAACTCGAACGCGCGCCTCCTTCGGCCCTTCGTGGGTTATCATCGCGAGTCGTTCGCCATACCGTTATGGCTACATGAATCACACGGTTTCCGATTGCTCTGGTCGCCATTTGCATCGGGTGAATGGACTCTCCAGTCAGTGCGCGGTGCCGACAGCACGCGCCTCAACCTACGGGTAAGGGACCTCTGGGGACTTATGGGCGATCTGCCAGTTGACTCGTCGAACGGCGACGAGGTCTTCACGACGATAGAACGCATCTATCGGCTCCTCACTCCGCTCCATCGACGGGGAGGCACAGCGAAAAGGGAGAGCCGACAATTGGTGCAAGAGTACAAATGGTATTTGCGGGATTTCGACAATTCCTGGGGAAAGGACTGGGCCGGCGTCTGGGCGGGCGAAAGCGAGCCGAACGTGGTGGAGTTTGGCACACATTACAAGAATCCTTTATGGGTACTTGACCAGTTGAAGAGTCTCGGCTGCGGGCTATACTGCGGCGCCATCCATGGCGATCTTCACCCTAAGAACATAGTGTTTTCCGAGAACAGCGTACCTCAGAGTATTGATTTTGGCTGGACAAGTAATGACAGTCATATTGCAAAAGACTTTGTTCTGCTGGAATGCAACCTTCGGTTCGTGCTATTGAGACCCGACGTTAGCTCTCTTGATTTGACAGCGTTCACATCGTGGCTGAAGTATGACCAGTCTTCTCCAGCGTTTGTCAATTCGCACCTGTCGGCCATGGCGAAAGCGATCACGCTCCTTCGGCGCGAGGCCCAATCGATGTTCCCGCCTGACACCGATTGGAACATCGAATACATTGTCCCCCTCTTTCTCGTTGCGCTTGGTCTCTTGAAGCATCTGAAGAACTATCGCAATCAAATAGCTGCGCGCTTGACAGTCTTGGAACTTGCGACGCTGATTGCGAAGGAGGTCCTCACACGGTGAGCATTCCGCATGGCGCGGTTCCGGGAAAAAACAAAGAGCCAGGTCGTACGCTGCGAGACCTAGGCGAGTTCAGATTGCTTAACGAGTTGGTACTGCCAACCGTAGGCTCAGTCTTGGGCGACGATTGTGCCGTCCTTGATATCCCCGCCGGAGTCCGGCAGTTCGTGGTTACTACTGATGCGGCTCCGCGGCCTCTCATTTTTTCGTTGGGAGTCGAGGACTTCTGGGCATGGGGTTGGTACTCGGTGTTGATTAATGCCAGCGACGTGGCTGCGGCCGGTGCATCCCCGCTGGCGTTCACCAGCTCCGTTGAAGCTCCTGATACCTTCCAGGTAGACGCGCTACGAGAGTTCTTCGATGGCATGACATCGGCTTGTCACTACTTCAATCTGATGAACGCCGGCGGGAACTTAAGACAAGCACCAAGGTTCGCATGCCACGGCACTGCCATCGGCACTCTACCGCCAGGAGAGAGCGCACTGAATCGGCGCGAGTGTGCACCGGGCGACGCAGTCTTTGTCATCGGTCATTGCGGGCTCTTTATTTCGGCGTTCTTGAATGCAAGGAGTTGCGGTATTCTAACTCTCGCGCCGGATGACAGAGACCGATTGGCCAAACCAGTCGCTCAGAACCGCGAGATGAGTACACTTCGAAGCCGGCATCTAGTGACTTCCGCCAGTGACAATTCTGATGGTCTGCTGGGTGCTATGTGGAACATAGCCGAAAGGTCCGGCTGTGGATTTGAGCTTAATTTGGACGAACTTCGGATTCCGGAAATCGTCTCGAGTACGGCGACGGCAAATGACTTCGATCCCTTAAATCTCCTTTTCTGTTGGGGTGATTGGAATGTTGTGATCACGGTTGCTTCCTCCTCGATTGAGGAGTTTCTCGTAACGACGCGCGCCGAAGGCATTTCCGCTATGAGACTCGGCCATGCTATTGCCGGCCCCGCCCACCTTGCTGCTGTGACCCGGGGGAAGCGGTACGAACTGGCGTTGTTGCGCAACGAGAATTTCACGCGTTCCTCATACAATGCTGATGTTTCGGACCAACTCAAGTTCATGCTTCAAACGCCACTCCTTAAGAGGCAACTCCCCACAGATTCTCTGCTCTCAACCTGTGCCGACGAAATGCCGCCTGAATAAGGTGCTTTTTCCGCTGCGGGGCAGGTCCGGCACGGGGCCTTCCCCAAGACTGTCCGACCGTCTTCGCTAAACGTTACAGTTTGCCTCGAAACGAGCAGCGCTGAAGTGCGTAGTGCAGCGTGTCCCGAGGCGCCGAGACTGCGATACTGCACTGCTGGAATTCGGTGACTGAATGGGGCGCGGCCGAGGGCAGTGGGCGGTAAGGTGCGCATCCGATGGCCATCCACCTGCGGCACGAACAATTCTGAAAATCTTCAACCTCGCGCGGGTATTAGTTGACAGGGGCGCGGACGCGCCCCGGAATACCAGACAGCGGGCAGGCCGCCAAGCGGGACTCGTTGTGGGTGCTGGACATCGATTCACGCCACCACAACCAGCAGTCGGCGGCCGCTTCTCCGTCCTCACCCACACCATCCTCGCCAGCGCCGCGCCATTGGAGACGAGCGCATGCAACTCGGCGAGAGAAACGAAGTTGACGATGCTACCAGCGAGATCGCAGCGCTGCTGGCCACGGCGTATCAGCGGTACGCCAAACTCCGGCTCGTCCGGACGGGGCTGGCGGCGCTGCCGTCAACAGAAGGCCTTGATAACACAGGGGAACCGAGCCCTCATGTACTGACGTTGACAGGCCGGAGAGGCCACAGAAAGGAGTCAGCACAGGAATGAGGAAAGAAAAGAAGCTGCCGGCGATATCGGATTTGCCGAGACTCAGCGCGCCGCAGTTGCAGGCCACGCATCAGGAGATGTTCGGCGCGAAGCACCCAATTGCGAATTGCCAGTACCTGCGGCGGAAGATCGCCTGGCACCTGCAGGCGTCGAAGGAGGGCGGACTGCCGGAGTCCGTCAGGCAATATGCCTTCGCGATCGCCCGCGGGGCGGAACTGCGGGTTCGCATTGCCGAGAACCTGTCGAGACGGCAGACCGCGATCCCGCTGGAGCAGTCCGTGATGACAGCGGTGGTGCAAACGCGGGATGCCCGGCTGCCCATGCCGGGGAGCCTGGTCGTGAAGAAGTACAAGGACCGCACTCTGGTGGTGAAGGTCCTCGACAACGGTTTCGAATACGAGGGCCGCCGGTTTACATCACTCAGCACCATCGCCGCCGAGATCACGGGCACACG
>Ga0182013_10000939_pt1 | contig 40370 bp, 34 predicted proteins | sample 612S2MmetaG_FD_120487 | JGI IMG/M metagenome (GOLD analysis project Ga0182013, IMG submission 120487) | Permafrost microbial communities from Stordalen Mire, Sweden - 612S2M metaG | ecosystem: Environmental > Terrestrial > Soil > Wetlands > Permafrost | place: Sweden: Stordalen | collected... | reverse complement strand
TCTTTCGCAACCCGGTAGATTCGCGGTGTTAGAGCGATTTTTGTTCTTGTCGCAATGCGGGATGCTTCGCTAGAATTCTGTGGAAAGTAAGGCCAAATCTGTCTTCTTAGAGGTGTACCAGCGTGCTTTCATTTCGAAATAGCGTGGCATTTATTCTTACGGCGGCTTTGACCGCATTTCCAGCCTTCGCCGCACGGACTCATCATGCTTCCGGCAGCGCACATCCAAGTGGGCGCGCCAGCGGACATGTCGCCACGCACGGCAGCGGGCACAGCGGGGCACATGCCCGCGGGAGCCGCAAGGCTGGGGCCACGGCCCACAAGTCGCATGGGCAGCAGGCGATTGAGCCGACCCGAGTGACGGAGATTCAGCAGGCCCTGATCAGAGAGCATTATCTGAGCAGCGAAGCCAACGGCAAATGGGACTCGACTACGCAGGCCGCGATGCAGAAGTACCAGGCGGACCAGGGCTGGCAGACCAAGCTGATGCCCGACTCCCGGGCGCTGAAGAAACTCGGCTTGGGTCCCGATTATTCCGGCGCCATCAACGCCAAGAATTCAAGCTTTGCCGAGCCGCCGTCGGCGACGACGCTTCCGCCGGTGCAATCGGCTGGTTTTGCGGCGGCCGCGGGAGTGGACCGCTAACCGCGACTCTTCAACAATCCTCCCAACAAGGGCAACCCCCAAGGGGTTGCCCTTGTTGCTTTCACGAGGCTCCTGCCGCTTCACCGGTGGAGAAGCTGCCTTTCCCCGACAGAGCGGCACGGATCGAAGTGCGTCCCGCTCAGGTCCGGGTTTCACGAGCCGGCTCAGAAGTGGAACGCGGGCATTCCCTTGAGGAGAAACTCATAGCGCGGGCGGAGAGTGTCGGGACCGGAGGTGATGGTGCTGTCGAGGTGGATGAGCGAGCCGTCCTGGTCGTACCGGGGCCACGGGGGCAGGCCCGGACCGTTGGGATCGCCGGTTTTGGCGAAGTTGGTCCAGTAATCCATCATCTGGTCGCTCAGCTTGCGGTCTTCGGCGCGGACGGTCTCGCCGGGCCGGGTGTCGAGGGTGCCGAAGACGTATTCGATATCGTCGGAGTGGAAGGCGAAGGTGCCGGGGTGGTACTTGCTGGGCAGCGCGCGCAGTTCGAATTGGTAGCGATAGACGGGCGGGAGGCCGGTCTGCCACCCCCGCGACCTAAACCTGTCGCCGGGGGCCCCGGTTTTCCGATGCGCTTCCAGCCACTTCCAGGTTCCGAAGGCGATGAAGGAGTCGCCGCCGTAGGCGCCGGCCGAATCCGCCGCCTGCTCATCGGTCTGGCCGGGATAGAGCTTGAGGAACTCCTCTGCGCGATCGCCGAAGAGGCCGGAAGCCATTTCTTTCCATTTTTCGGCAGTCATGCCGTTGGCCAGGAAGCTGCCTTCGTCGCGGTTCCAGCCGGCCAAGAGCGGCACGTGGGCCTGCCTTCCGGCGGCGTAGGTGACAGGCACGGGTTCAGTGAGAAGCTTGCCGTCGATGTCCTCGGAGAAGCCGCCTCTCTTGTCCTTGGCGGCCTCGAGAATCTTGTCGGTGGGCAGGGCGCGCAGTTCGGCCAGCGACTTGACGCCGAGCGTGGCGACCCACTCCCCATCGGCCTTTTCACGGGCTTCGAGGGGGTCGGTGGGCAGCGCGTCGCCGAAGGCCGCGCCGCTCTCGCCGATGGCTTTGTGGAAAAGTCCCCTGGCCAGAGGCGAGGCCATCAGCGAGCTGACCGCGAAGGAGCCGGCGCTCTCTCCGAAGATGGTCACGTTGTCCGGGTCGCCGCCGAATTCCTTGATGTTGGCCCTGGTCCACTGGAGGGCCGCCACCATGTCCAGCAGGCCGTAGTTACCGGCCGCGCCGTTGGCTTCGGCGGCCAAGTCCGCCGTGGCCAGGAAACCGAAGACTCCGAGCCGGTAGTTGATGGTGACCAGCACCACGCCCTTGAGGGGCAGGAAATCGCCGTTGTGGCGGGGCTCGGAACTTGCGCCGCCGGAGTAGCCGCCGCCGTGAATCCAGAACATGACCGGCAGCTTGCTCTTGGGTTTGGCGCCGGCGGGCGAGTAGACGTTGAGGAAGAGGCAATCCTCGCTGGGCGCGCCATCCTCGAAGACCATGTCCTCAAAGACCTGGCCCTGGGCGCAATGCGCACCGAACTTGGTTGCGTCGCGCTGGCCGGTCCACTTCGGCGCCGGCTGGGGCGCCTTCCAGCGCAAATCGCCCACCGGAGCAGCCGCGTAGGGCAGCCCGAGAAATGCCTTCACCTTACCCTCGTTGATGGTCTTGCCTTGCGCCTTGCCTTGCTCGGTCTTCACCGTAAGCGATTCCGCATGGACGGGCATCGATAACCCCAAAATGAGTCCCAAAACTGAGAGAGCACACGCCGCTTTCATTGCCACTTGCATGAGAAAATCCCCCGAGCAACACCTTATCAGGACGGGGTGGGGTCGGGACGGGCGGAGAGGGTGCGAGAAGCTTTTTGAAGGTGAACCGTTCTTTGCGATTCCCTCAATAGAACGGTTTACATACTACGCACTGCGTTATATTATCAACACGTGATTCAGAGCTTCAAAGACGCCGATACGCAGCAGCTCTTTGAAGCCCGCTCGAACAAGCGCTGGGCTGCGATCAAAGCGGTGGCTCTGCGCAAGCTGGATCAGATCGAGGCATCCAGCAACTTGACCGACCTCAGCGTTCCTCCGGGGAATCGGCTGGAGGCCTTGAAGCGCGACCGGGCGGGACAGCACAGCATCAGGATCAACGATCGGTACCGAATCTGCTTCACCTGGAAGACGGATGGAGCACACGAAGTCGAGGTTACGGATTACCACTAGAGCGGCCGTTCGTCCGGCGCTCAGACGTACGGTGCTCCCCACCGGGAGAGGCTTGCATATGACCATCAAGAGACCAGCATCGGGATGGAACCTTCAGAGAGTAAGCACTCCACCGGGAGAGATGCTGCGGGAAGAGTTCCTTGTACCCTTCGGCATCACACAGAATGCCCTGGCCATGAAGATCCGCGTGCCGGCTACGCGCATCGGGGACATCGTCCATGGCCGACGCGCCATTACCCCGGATACCGCGCTCCGCCTGGCCCGCTTCTTTGGCAACAGCCCGGAGTTCTGGCTGAACCTGCAGCAGATGCATGACCTGTCGAAGGCGAAGCTCGAATTGAACAAGACCATCGAGCGCGAGGTTGAGGCGTATGTCGCTTAGCATGCACCTCTCACAGAGGGGGTAACCACCCAGAATTCCGAGGCTAGCAAGATCCCTGAGGGCTGGGAGGCCCTCAGTACAGCCGGCCAGGAGGCCGGCGCTCCAATTTTTGGCCATCGGTGAGGAATGCAGGTTAGGGAATTTCCGTAGCCAGCAGGTCGGCGATGGTTTCGCGGCGGCGGATGAGGCGGGATTTTGCGCCGTGGACGAGGACTTCGGCGGGGCGGAGGCGGGAGTTGTAGTTCGAGCTTTGCGCCATGCCGTAGGCGCCGGCGTCGAGCAGCGCCACCAGGTCGCCGGGTTCGACCGGCTGGAGCTTGCGGTCGCGGGCGAAGAAGTCGCCGGTTTCGCAGACCGGGCCGACCACATCCACGACGCGAGGGCGGCCGGGGCGGGGCTTGACCGGCACAATCTCGTGATGGGCCTGGTAGAGCGCCGGGCGGATGAGGTCGTTCATGGCGGCATCGACAATGACGAAGGTCTTTTTGCCGTTGCGCTTGACCTGGAGGACGCGGGTTACGAGTGCGCCTGCGTGCGCGACCAGGAAGCGGCCGGGCTCGATAAGCAGACGGCCCGCGAAGCCGCCCAATGCGGTGTCGAGGGCCGCGGCGTACTCTTCGACCTTTTCGGCGGCGTCGAAACTGCCGGCGTGATAGTCGATGCCGAGGCCTCCGCCGGCGTCGACCGACTGGAGTTCGATGCCCTCGCGGCTGAGTTGGCCGACCAGTTTGGAGACCCGCTCCATGGCCGCGCCAAAGGGCGCAGCGGAGCGAATCTGCGAGCCGATGTGGACGCTGACGCCGTGGGGCTCAAGCCAGCGGCTGCCGGCCACGCTCTTGTAGAGGGCCAGGGCGCTGCGAATGTCGATGCCGAACTTGTGCTCGCGCAGGCCGGTGGAGATGTAAGGGTGGGTTTCGGCAAAGACGTCGGGATTAACGCGCAGGGCAAAGCGCGCCTTGCGCTTCAACTTTGCGGCGCGCGCGGCGAGCAGCTTGAGATCGGCCTCACTCTCGAGGTTGAAGTCCAGAATGCCGGCCGTCAGCGCCAGGTCAATCTCCGCCGCCGTCTTGCCCACTCCGGAGAAGACCACGCGGCCAACGGCCTCGGGAGCGGCGGCCAGGACCCGCTCCAGTTCGCCGCCGGAGACGATGTCGAAGCCCGCGCCGTGATCGGCCAGGAGCTTGAGGATGGCGAGAGCGGAGTTGGCCTTGACCGCATAGCAAACCAGATGGTCCCGGCCTGCCAGCGCCTGCTGAAACAGGTCCAGCCGCTCGACGATCTGGTCGGCCGAGTAGACATAAAGCGGGGTCCCGTGACGCCGGGCCAGAAGGTCGAGCGAGACCTTGCCGCAAAAGAGAGGGCCGCCCGGTTGCAGGTGATGAAATGGACGCGAGGATGAAAGCGGAGACAGGGTCACGATGGGCTTCCGGGGAGTTAGATTCTCTTTTGAGCCTACAGCATTACGGAGAACGGTGGTCAGTGAACAGTGAACAGTGGACAGTGGACAGTTGTCGGGTTGACTCGGGGCGGGGTTTCTTGACAGCGGGGGCGCGGCGTCTTTATGGTGACGCCAGTCGACTCCGAGAGGACCTTCCAATTTCAGATGACATTTTCCGAACACGTCAGGGCCATCGCTACCGACAGCCATTTCCTGATTCCGCTGCTGGTCTTCTTCCTCGGACTCGCGCTCCTCATCGCACTGCATTGATCGAATCCATTGTCGCGGTCGCGCGCGACCGGGTAGGGATGCGCGCCGGGACTTGGTCCTCGGCACGGAAGGGACTGCCGGAATCCAGATGAGCGAAGCGGCAAAGACAAACGCGGGGGCCAGCTTCTTGTCGGTGCATGGAATCGGCGTGGCCTGCGGGCTGGCGGCAGGGGTGTGGCTGGGCGCGGCGGAGGCGCCGACCAAACTGGTCAGCTCCGGCCTGTCGCCATTTGCCATCTCGCTGTGCATGGTGGCCGGCGTGTTCACGGCGCGGTGGACGGTTCCCACGCTGCTCAAAGGCACGCGCTCAGTGTTCTCGGACCTGAACCAGAACCGGCACCTGATTCTGACCGCGATATTGGCCGGGATGCTGTGGGCCGTGGCCAATACGCTCACCGTGTTCGCCATTCGCGACGTGGGCCTGACGATTGCCTTTCCCTTGTGGAATACCAATTCGCTGGTGGGGATTTTGTGGGGGCGGCTGCTGTTTGGGGAGCTGAAGGGTGCTAGCGGAAGGAATGTGGCCAAGGTGGTGCTGGGGGCGCTGGCCATTGTGGCGGCCGCGGTGATGCTGGCGTTTGCCACCATCCACGGCGGAGGACCGCACGCCGGGCGCGCGCTGAGCGGCATCCTGGCCGCCGGAGGGGCAAGCCTGCTGTGGGGAACCATGTACATTCCCTACCGCAAGGCGTACATCAGCGGCATGAATCCGCTTTCTTTTGTGACGGTGTTCACGGTGGGCGAGCTGGGCACGGTGCTGGCCCTGGTGCTGGCGCTGGACGGGGGCACCAAGGCTGCGCTGTTTCATTCGCCGGAGGCCCTGCACCTGCTGTTCTGGCTGTTTCTGGGCGGATTTGCCTGGGTGATCGGCGACTTGTTCCAGCAATTCGCCACAAAATACCTCGGCATCGGCCGGGGTATACCGCTTTCGAACACCAACCAGCTTTGGGGCATGGCGTGGGGCGTGCTGGTGTTCGGCGAACTGGCGCACGCGGACGCGGCTCACCGGCTGCTGGTGGTGGCCGGATCGCTGGTGATGGTGGCCGGGGCGCTGGCGGTGAGTACGGCGGTGGCCACGGAACGCGAGAACGCCTCGACACACGTTGCCCTGCTGCGGGAGTGCGCGCGCTATCGCCTGGATTACGGCCGCGTGCTGAGGAACTACGCCGGCATGGGTGCGGACAGCGCCAAAAACGGCGAGAAGCAGCGGCGGGGATGGTGGGATTACGCGATTCTGGCCGCGGCTGTGGGGGTGTTCGTGTATCTCGGGGTGAATTCCAGGGCTCCGGAGCTGGCGATGAACATGGGCTGGGTATGGGTTCTGGGGGCGGCGCTGGCGCTGACGGCGGTGGTGTGCGGATGGGCGCTGTGGAAGACGACGCGGTTCAGCTAAGGGGCTTCCTGCGGCTACAATGAGGCAATATGTTGGAGCCCAAGAAGGTTGACCTGGTGGGCGTTGGATTGAACGCCGCGGACACGCTGATTCCCCTCCCCGAATACCCCGCACGCGGCTCCAAGGTTGAGTTTCGCGGCGCCACGGCTATGCCCGGCGGACAGACCGCGACCACGGTGATTGCCTGCCAGAGCTGGGGCCTCAAAACCCGCTATGTGGGCAAGCTGGGCAGCGACGACGCGGCCCGGCTGCACCGCGAGGCATTTGCCTGCACGGGTGTCGATGCGCGGCTGATTGAGGTTAAGGGAGTGTCTAGTGCACAATCGCTGATTATCGTGGACGGCGGGGGGGAACGGACGGTTCTCTGCCGCAAGGACGAGCGGCTGGTGCTCGAGCCCAGCGATTTGGAGCGGGAGTGGATTGTGAATGCTCGGGCCCTGCACGTGGACGGGTACGATACGGCCGCTGCGACCTTGGCAGCCGGGTGGGCGCACGAAGCCGGGATTCCGGTGATCGCCGATCTGGACGAGCTCTATCCCGGCGTGGAACGGCTAATCGAGAAAGTGGACTACCTGATCGTGAGCCGGGATTTCCCCTGCCGGCTAATGAAAGAACACAACCTGGAGAAGGCGCTGCGCGGGATGCAGATGCGCTTCGGATGCGCGCTGACGGCGGCCACACTGGGCCAGGACGGCGTGCTGGCCTGGGACGGGCGGCGGTTGCATCACAGTTCCGCTTACCGTGTGCCGGTGGTGGATACGACGGGGGCGGGCGACGTGTTCCACGCGGGGTTCATTTACGGACTGCTGCAGGGTTGGGGCCTGGAGCGGCAACTGGACTTTGCCTGCGCCGCCGCGGCGCTGAACTGCAGGTCGTCGGGGGCCAGGGGCGGCATCGAGAGCGTTGATGCCATCAAGGAGCTGATGGCCACGGCTTCGCGCTACGAGGTCGAGTTTTCCTTGCTGCTTCAGGTGGATTGAGGAGCTTTCTGAGACGAGGGCTCAGGCGGCCGCGTAGACGTCCAGCTGGCGCAGCCATTCGGCGAGCAGTGCGGCGACTTTTTGCGGCTTTTCATAGGCGGCAAAATGGCCTGCGAGTTCGAGCAGATGGAACTCGCAGCCGCCGGGCGCGGCGCGGAAGGCTTCCATCTCGGCGGGAGTCACGCCGGGATCTTCGCCGCCGGCAATGGCCAGGACGGGAATGTCGATGGTGGCCACGGCGGGCACCGAATCGGGGCGCGTGGCGAGGCCGGCCTGCACGGCGACGAGGGTTTCAGGGGTGAGCGTCATTTGGGCGCGCAACTGGGCGACGATCTCGGGGCGGCGCTCGCGGGCGGTGGCGCCGATCAGGGTCTGGGTCATACCGTTAAAAATGGCTGCGGCGTTCCCGGCTCGCACTTGGGCGATGGTGGCGGCGCGCTTGGCGAGGTTAGCCTCGGCGTCCGGCTGCGGCTTGGAGCAGATAAAAGCCAGCCCGCGTACCCGCTCCGGGGCCTGACGCCAGAGTTCCAACAGCACATAGCCGCCGATGGAGCAGCCGGCGAAGACGGCTTCGGGTACCTCAAGTTGGTCGAGGAGGGCGAGAACGTCGGCAGCCAGCCGCGCCATGGTGAGCACGGGAGCGTCGGGAACCAGGGTAAAGCCGCCGACGGGCAGGGAGCCCAATTTCGAAGCGCCGTGGCCGCGCAGGTCCGGAACGATGGCGCGCGCGCCGGCCAGCTCGTCGGTCAGCGGACGCCAGTACTCCCCATCGAGCGGCGTAGGATGAAGAAACACCACGGGCAGACCCGCCCCGGTGTCGCGAAAACTCAGCGTTGCCCCGTCCGATTTGAAGGTATCCCTCATAGCAAGAGAATAGCTTACGGCAGCAGGAGGGGCTCCTCGGGAATGCCGATCCAGCCGGCGAGATAAGCCACGGCCACCAGGCCGCCGGAGAAGAAAAAGCCGATGACGGTGAAGATGCGGACCAGGGCGACATCCCAGCCATAGGCCTGCGCGAGGGCAATGCAGACGCCGGCGATCTGGCGTCCCACAATGGGGCGCACCAGAGGCCTGCCGGGAACGAACGTTGCGACGGGAATGACCGCACCGCAGTTTGAACAGAACCTGGCGCTCGGCGGCAACCCGGTCCCACAGCGTTGACAGAAGACGGCCATTGTCGATCTCCCTTCAAGAACCCCAACCAGAGTGAAGATACGGAGGCGGAGCGGCGGCAGTTCCCTGCGATGGCGCTCGGCAGGAGCTGGCGGGGCCGATCAGGTGCCCTGGAAGGGGTTGCGCAAGTGCTTTCTCGCGGTGTCGGCTCGGGAAGTATCGGGGCCGGTCGTAATGGCTGCCTGGTAGTCCCGGACCGCCTGCTGGCGCTCGCCGTTGAGGTCGTGGCACTCACCTGCGGCCAAAAGGGAGCGAATCTTGAGTTCCGGGCCGACGTTTTTGGTCCATGCGGCCTGCTCGTAGGCCTGGGCCGCATCGCCGTAGTGATGCTGTCCGCGCAGGGAGTCGCCCAGGCCAAAGTATGCCAATTCGAGGCGGGCCTCGGCAAAGTACCCGGGCTTGGCGCCGTTGGCGACGATGTCGCGGTAGGCAGCGACAGCGCCCATGCCCTCCCCGGCATCCTTGCGCAGGTTGGCTTCTTCGAGGCAGAAGAGGAAGTCGCGGGGATAGAGGCTCTTGAGGTTGCGCACCACCTGCACCGCCTCCTTGTAGCGGGATTCGCGGCGCAGGAACAGGGCAATGACGGTGCGGGATTCGATGCTGGTGATGACGCCGCGATTGCCGGCATCGTTGAGCATCTCGAGGCCCCGGCTCTTGGAGCCGGTCATGCCGACAAAGCCGATGAGCAGCTTGAAGGGCAAGGGCAGCGCTCCAACCACGTACTCGTAGACGCCCACCACCAGCTTGGCGTCCACATAATCCGGGTCCAGTTGGAGCACGCGGACATGGTCGTCCTTGGCCTTGACGGCCTGGCGGAACCCGGCGCCAAAGGCGCGCTCGACCATGGCCAGGTAAGTGCACTTGAGGCTGCGCGCCCAACCACGGGCAAAGAGAGCATCCACATCGTTGGGGTTGCGCCCGATGCGCCAGTCGGCCTCGCGGATGGCCTCGTCGGTCAGCGCGAAAATGCGGTCGCGGACCTTGGGATCTTCGGCGGTGACGTGGCGGCCGGTGAGGAATCCGTCGTTGGCGTAGAAGGTGGTGTCCAGCAGGTCCTGGCGGTAGAGTTCCTGGAAGAGCACAGCGTCGAGCAGGAGCGTTGTGGCCTGCGGGTCGCCGGGGTGCATGGCATGAAAGCGCTCGAAGCGCTCTACAGCGCCCGGGTAGTCCAGGTTGTAAAAGTGTTCGTAGGCCTCGCGGACCAGCGGGTCACGGTTGAGCGGATTGGTGTGAACGCCGGAGGCCCAGCCCAAGCTGGCCGCCGCGAGCGCCAGAATGCCCCACCCCAGGCCGCGAATTCCGCACAAACCCTTCTTCAAGCCCAATTTTCCTCCCTGTTCACGATCACGCCTCGCGGCCCGCATGGCTCTATGTTCCAGTGCCGATTTGGGGGCTGGTAACCGTTGCTGCCTGGTTCAGGCGGAATTGTTGACCCATTTACCGCCCGTTTCGCGCTATCTGTGCATAGAATCCATTTTCGACTGCACCGGGAAGCCAGGGATTCAAAGAGCCGACTCTCCTTCCCATCGATAGGAAGGAGGGCAAAAAAGGAAACAACCGCCCGATTGACGTTAATCATCGGCAGAAGGCGCTCAGAAGGCTTCTACTGCTGTCTTTCATGCTACGCGGTTTTACGCCGCACTTAACCCAGAAAACCTCTGTTGCGAAGGAGGAGTGAAATGAATCGGAAAGAGATGCTGCGATTATTGCTCAATCAGGCTCAGTTTAACGGATTCGAGTTCCGCCGCTGGTTCCTGGCCCACGTGCAGGCCGCGTGGCCGGGCGCCGAACAGGCATTGACCCTGCTGGCCGGCGAGGGCCGGCATTACACGCTGATTTTCTCGCACGAATTCGCCCGCTGCTTCTGGCGGACCGGGGCGCAAATCAGCTTCATGGTTCCGGCCACCACGTACCCCCGGATCAACGCTCATGGCCAAGTGGTGCAAGTGACCCGCAAGCCTTTCACCCGGCGCACCATCAAGCCCGATGTGTGGAAGTATCATCTGCGCCAGACGGCAGCCGCCGAGGACCCCATCGGTTACCTCTGCCGCTTTCTGCCCGCGCAGGATCAGACCTGGGTTGAGGAGCACGGAGCGGAATCGGTGGCGGCGCAGGCCTGAGAGGGCATCGGGCCAAGCAGTGGGAGCCTGGCCTGCTTTAGGATGAGGTCATGCCTATTCCGGAACGGCTCAATCCCAGCTTCGCCACGGCGCGCGCGCCGGTCACGAACCTTGTGGAAGAGGCGCGCAAGCGCCTGATCGTGGCTCTGGACGTGCCCGACGCGGGGTCGGCGGCGCGGCTGGTGAGCCAGTTGGAGAACACCTGCCGCTGGTTCAAGGTGGGGCTCGAGTTGTTCGTCGCAGCCGGCCCGGCGGCTCTGGAGCCGCTGGTGGCGCGCGGCCACTCGATCTTTCTGGATTTGAAGCTGCACGACATTCCCAACACGGTGGCCGGAGCGGTGCGCTCGGCAGCGGCGACGGGAGTGAGGATGATGACCCTGCACGGCGCCGGAGGCCCGGCGATGCTGGGCGCGGCGCGGGCCGCCCTCGACGGGGTCGCGAATCCGCCGGAGTTGCTGGCGGTTACGGTGCTGACCAGCATGGACAGGGCCCAGTTGAACGCCATTGGCCTGGAGCGCTCGCCCTCGGAAGAGGTGGAATTGCTGACCAAGATGGGCCTGGAGGCGGGAATCCGGGGCTTTGTCTGCTCGCCGCAAGAGGTTGCCGCGCTGCGCACGCTCACCGGCCCCGAGGGAGTCCTGGTGATTCCCGGCATACGCCCCGCTGGAGCCGCAATCGGAGATCAAAAGCGCATCGCCACTCCGGAGGAAGCCCTGCGCCAGGGGGCCAGTTACCTGGTCGTGGGACGGCCCATCACCCAGGCGCCGGACCCGGCTGAGGCGGCCGAGGCCATTCTCAAGGAGATGGCCGAGGCGCTGGAGGCGCAGCTCTAAACCGCAGAAAAGCCCGGCAGCTGCCGGGCTTTTCTGCTGACGCCAACCTTCAACCAGCGCCTAAAGTTTCTCGTAGAAATCGCAGGCAGAGCAGGAGATGTAGACGCCGCCGGGGATGCCGCGCTCGCGGTCCTTGACGCGCTTGACGATGCGCGTCGGCTTGCTGCACTTGGGACAGTCTGTCGACTTCGTCGTGTCCATTACTTTCTTGCGGTCACCAGTTTTGGCAATCTTGGCCATGGGTGGGGTGTTTCTCCTTCTTGAGGTGTCTCTGCACACACGCCGGACAAACTGGGCGCGGCTTCAACGGCGCGGTCGATGGCGCGCCCCGCAGGCAGAAAACATCTCCCAGAGGCAAGCCGACTCGCTCTGTCCAGTTTACATCATGGCCAAGTGCTGGTGATGAGTCACCGCCGGCAGGCCGGGTGCAGTTGGAGCCATAGGTCGCGTCAGCGGCAACTTTTCGAGGATAAACAGTACAGGAGCGTGCTGGCGGACCGGCACGCTCCATTCAAATCGACGCACGGCCGGAGAGTGAGCTTCGATTCGGCGGAATTCGGTTGCGCAGCGACCGCTGCTAGTCTTTTTGGAAGTTGACGGTGACCGGAAATGTATCGGTTGAAGCGGCCGGGGCGAACTTCCACTGCTTGACGGCCTCGATCGCCGCGGCGACGAACAGCTTGCTGCCGTTAGGGGATTCGGCCTTGATGACCTTGCCGGATGGATCGACCGTGGTGCTGACAGTGATCGAGCCGGAGATGCCCATTTGCCGGGCGACCAAGGGATAGACAGGGGGAACCTTGTGAACGGGAGCCCTAGCCTTGTCCTGGGCATGAAGGGGTGCGGCCGTAAACGCGAGGCATGCGAGCGCAAGGACCGGAAGCACTTTTAGAATGCTGGCGAAAGAGGCCCACACATGCCCGGGCCTGGTGCCGATAAGAGAAACTGCAGCAATCACAATAAAAGCGCATAACACCACAAGATTCATAGGGACGTTCTCCTTAACAGATTGAAACCGCAGCCGAGCCGGAACGGCGAGGAGTTGTGTATGCGGCATCCTCTCCGCCACTCGAAACTTGCTTTCTATCGACGGGATGGAATTCTCTCTTCATGGCACTTTCTAGGGGCGCTTATCCCCCATTCGGGGGATTGACTTGGAGCCCATCAGGGGCGATGTGTCGGCGGCAGGGCGCACACGGGCCCGGGCGGGGCCCATGCGGTTCGTGGGGGAGCATCTCCGTAAGCCCTCTGACGCGTCGACTTCAGTTGGGCTGGCCGGAGCCGGAGGGCGCAGGCGGCTGCGGTTTGGGCGCGGCATCGGCAGGCGCAGGCTGGGCAGGACCCTGAGACTGGGGTGAGCCTGACGGATGGGCTGAGGATGCAGGCTGCGCCGGGGCAGCGGGCTGAGTATCCGGCTCTCCGTCGGGATTGGCGCCGGGCTGGGGGGCGGGCTTGGGCTTGGGGAACTGCACCGGTTTCATGACCCCGGTTTTTTCGTCATCGGTGGGCAACTTCTCGCCGGGATTGCGCAGGCTGGGCGGAGCGGCCGGGGCCTGGGTATCGGGATTGCGCTCGACATCGCCCTCGGCGACGGTGCGGGTCGCGGAGCGGGCGGCTTCAAGAGGCGTGCCGTCTGTACGCATCATCCCTTCCACCTCGTCCTTGGTAAGGATAACCGGGGTCTCGCCCATTTTCGCCATTTCCACGCGAATGACGCGGTTGCCGTTGATGCGGACAAAGTCCACCTCTTCGGGGGGACGGCCGTAGATCCACTCCTCAAAGGGCATCTGCCCGTCCATCTCGCGCGATTTGCTCTGCGGCTGGCCCTTGGCAAACAGCACCATATCCGTGCTCATGCCCACCAGCACATGGTGGTTGAGGATGGCCAGCTTGAGCTTGTTGGGGAGGGTGTCGGTGAAGGCCTGGATGGGCGTCTTGACGTCAAAGGAGATGAGCGGCGCCAGCAGCGCCTTGACCTCGGAGCCGGTCAGTTCGGGGACATGGCCTTTGAAGGTGAGAGTGAGGCGCGCGCCGACCGGGTCCGGGTCTGCGTCCTGAACCACGGGGTTCATCACCGGCCCCGCGCCGATCTCGACATGGCGCAGAAAGCGGTGCTTGCGGTCGGGTCCGCCGTTCAGTTCAAAGATGATTTTTGCGTTTTCGATCTTGATATCGCTGAGTACGACGCGGTCTCCGGGTCTGGCGGTGATGCCCTCGCTGGTGACCATTTGCAGGTAGCCTTCACCGGCGGGCTCCAGCTTGCCGTTGGCTTCCATGGTCAGGCCCTTGTGTCCGCGCGGCAAGGGGCGCATGGCAAAGCCCTGTTCGGCCTGCAATACCCGGATGAGCTCCAGACGCGTCTTGGCGTCGAGTTGGGACTTGGAGAGGGGAATGCTGGTCGGCGTGATCTGTTGAAAGCGGCGGTCGACGGTGCCAATCGGGCCCGAGGAGCCGTTGGTGACAACGCCAGTGTGGGTGTCGATGGTGACCTGAGCGGGGGCCATGGCTGCCGCCAGCAGCAGGAGAGCGGAGCAACAGCCCATCATCCTGGCTAATCTGTTTTTGCGGCTGGATTTCGCGGCCGATGGTGGATCAGGCCGCGGCCGATGAGGTGGATATAGCCGACTCATGGGGCGCCTCCCATGCGATGCGAACAGCATTCAAGCAAAAGATAGCCCTGTTCCGGCAAAAAAGGCAAATTCGAGGCGTTGCGGGTGCTGATTCCATGCCTGCGTGCAGAATGCCGGTATCACCCGGCCTTGGGGTCTAATCCGTGGACTGGTTTATGGGAGGCTGCTCTGACGGGGGGATGGGCGGGGGGGTGGAGACGGGGAGAATCTGGATGAGGGCGGGAGCAGCGGGGGTGGCAGCTTCCAGGGGGCCCATGGCGGCCTCGTGCTGACGCCGGGAGGCCGCGTCCAGATCGACCGCAATGCCGCCGGGAACGATCACTGGGGCGTTGTAGCAGAAGTCCAGATCGCGGGTGATGCGGTAAACGAAGGGGAGGGCCACGAGCAGAAGAACGAAGGCCACCCAGCTTCCATCGAGGCCATAGCCGCCGCCGGTGAGCCAGAATGGGCCCATGGGATCACCGCGCACGACCGGCGAATGGCTGTTGACACCGCTGATGGCCAGCCCGAAGAGCAGGGCGCGGCCGGCTTTCCAGCCGAAGTTGATGCCCCAACTGACCCACAGGGCCCGGGTGCGGATGTAGGCCGTGGAGAGCAGAAGGCTGAGCACCACGGAAACTGCGATGCTGGCGTGGTTCGATCCAAGAACCAGGGCTTGCACGATGGCGTAGAAGGCCGCATAGCCCAGCGCGGCGCCCAGCGGGCCCACGGTGTGGGCAAAACGCTGGAATCCATAGCCGCGAAAGGCAACCTCTTCCGCCAAGGCAGCCAAGGCGAAGAATGCGGCATCGGCCAGGAACCATGCCCATGCCGAGGGCGCATAGAAGATCGTAATGGCGATGCCGCCGACCAGCACCATGGGAAGAACGCAGATCACGGCCAGAGCCCAGCCAGCGGCGAGGCCCAGACCCGCTTCGCCTTGCCAGCCGTGACGGCGGGGCAACCCCTGCGCGCCGATGGGATGCATTTGGCGATCGAGCGCGAAGCCCAGGCCAGCGTAGCCCAGGACCAGCAGGAAGGCCAGCATCGCCTGTTCAACGAGGGGCGCCCAGGGTTCGTTCGCCAGTCCCAGGGAGCCGCTATGCGCCAGCGCCCGAGCCAAGAAGAAGTAGACCACCGCGACAACAAACTCGATATAGGCGCGCAGGCGGCCGCCACCGGACTCTGGCATGTTCATCGGCCGTCCCCGTCCGCGGCGTGAAGGCCGCGGCCCACAACGGGGACCACTCCCGCCGGAAGATCGGATTGGCTCAACTGTTTCGTCCGCCTGTGCGTCACCAGCATCAACCTTCCGTGTAGAACTGCGCGATGTTGCGGAATTTGGCCTGACGCGCGGCCACCAGATCATCGACTGGAGTGGCCTTGAGTTCGGCCAGATGCTTTTTGAGCACGGCTCCCAGCAACCCGGCGCCGGCTTCGCGGTCGGTGTGAATGCCGTCGGGCGGCTCGGCGACGATCTCGTCGACGCAGCCGAGAGCGGCAACCTCGGGGGCGGAGATGCGCATGGCCTCGGCAGCCAACTGCTTGTGAGCAGCATCTCGCCACATGATGGCCGCGCAGGACTCGGGGGTAATCACGAAATAGAGAGCATTTTCGAGGATCAGCACGCGGTCTGAGACGGCCAGCGCCAGCGCACCGCCGGAGCCGCCCTCGCCGCTGATGACCGAGATGGTGGGCACGCGCAGCCGGGACATTTCGAGGATATTGCGTGCAATGGCCTCGGCCTGTCCGCGCTCCTCCGCTCCCAGGCCGGGATAGGCTCCGGGCAGGTCGATGAGGCTGATGACGGGCCGAGAGAATTTTTCGGCAATCTTCATGGCCCGGAGGGCCTTGCGATAGCCCTCGGGATGGGGCATGCCGAAGTTGCGGCGCACCCGGTCCCTGGTAGAACCGCCCTTGCGGTTGCCGATGACCAGCACCTCTTCCGCGCCCAGGCGGGCCATGCCGCAGGCCACGGCCTCATCGTCGCCGTAGGCGCGATCTCCGTGAATCTCGCTGAAGTCGGTAAAAATTCGTTCGATGAAGTCCATGGGGTAAGGCCGCTGGGGGTGCCGCGCCCGCTCGATCCTGATCCACGCCGGCGATGCCGCCTGCTCCTGAATGTGAGTCCCTGAATCCTGTTCGCTCATCGGTTCCTGATGCTGCTCCAGATTAGCGCAATCGACCGCCAAGGCTGATTCTACGGGTCGGGGCCGGTTGCGACAAATGAGATCGAGTGCGAAATCGGAAAAAGAGCTCCCTGTTTGCCTGTTTTCCGGGCGAGATTCCTGCCCGGCGGGACGCGGCGGGAGGCAGCGCGGCGAGGGCAGCCGAAACCCGACACTCTTTATGAATTAGATTGTGCCGTTCGCCGAGGTCGATTTTTGCACGGCGAGGCGGCTGACGGCATCGCTCTGTTTGACCATTTCGTGGACCGAGAAGCCCTTTTCGGCGAGCGCTCCGGTGGGGCAGGCCTGCACGCATTTGCCGCAGCTGGTGCAGTTGCGCGCATGGCCCCAGTCGTCCATCAGGTCGCTGACGATGCGCGAGTTGATGCCGCGCGAAGCCACCTCCCACACATGGGCGCCCTCGACCTCCGCGCACACACGGACGCAGCGCGTGCACAGGATGCAGCGATTGTGATCGAGGACGAAACGGGGGTGGGTCATGTCGACGGCCAGCCGGGGATTGTTGTAGGTAAAGCGCACGTGGGTGATGCCCAGCGAGGAAGCCAGCGACTGAAGCTCGCAATGACCGTTGGAGACGCAGGAGGAGCAGATGTGGTTGCGCTCGACCAGAAGAAGTTCGACGGCCATCCTGCGATAAAGCGTCAGCTTGGCCGAGGAAGTCTTGATGGACATTCCCTCCTGGATGGGCGTAGTGCAGGCCGGCAGCAGACGGTCGGTGCCCGCGAGTTCGACAACGCAGACACGGCAGGCTCCTACCGCGCTCAGGCCCTTCAGGTAGCAGAGCGTCGGAATCTGCTTTCCGTTGGCTCGGGCTGCTTCCAGGATGGTCTGGGCTTCTTTGGCGGTCACCAGTTCGCCATCAATTCGAACCGAGATTGTTTTTGCCGGCGACACAGCGCTCATTTCACTCTCCATGGGGATCAGTTGGCATTCACCTGGGTGCGCAGGTCGCAGCGCAGGCAGCGGCGGCACTCTTCGAGAGCCTCCTTGGGATCGAGACCGGCAACCACTTCCTGCTGGGAGCGAACTCTTTCCGCCGCTGGCATGGAGTGGGCAGTGTGGCGGCGGCTGAGGCTCGGGTCTCCGGGCGCCAGGCGGCCGTATTCGAATTCTGGAAAGAGCCTCTCCCAGCGCTGCGCGCCCATGAGCCGCTCGTCGATCTTGCGCGCCGCCTGCTTGCCGCCGCCCATGGCGTTGGAGACGTTGGAAGCGCCGGTGATGACGTCGCCGCCGGCATAGAAGCCGGGCCGGCTGGTCTCATAGGTGAAGCGATCGACGATGATCGTTCCTTCGTCCTTGAGGGCCAGCCCGGAAGCGCGGCAGAAATCCTGATCGAAGGTTTCGCCCACGGCCAGGATGACGCTGTCGCACTCGAAGCGCTGCACCTCGTCGGTGGGAATGGGCCGGCGGCGTCCGGACTTGTCGTATTCGCCGAGGCGCGTTTTAACGATCTCGATGGCCTTCACGTTGCCGTCAGCGTCACCGACGATGCGGTGGGGCGCGGCCAGAAAGACAAAGCGCACGCCCTCGTCTTCGGCAGCCTGAATCTCCTCGTCGATGGCGGGCATGTCTTTGCGCTCGCGGCGATAAAGAATGGTGGCGCCAGCGCCCATGCGCAGGACGGTGCGGGCCGAGTCGATGGCGGCGTTGCCGCCGCCGATGATGGCCACCCGGGATCCCATCGACGTCCTCTCTTGCAGGGCCACCGACTCCAGGAACGGCAGCGCGGGATGCACGTTTTTCAACTCCGTTCCGGGAAGATAGAGCCAGGATTCCTTCCAGGTCCCGATGGAGAGAAAGACGGCGTCGAACTGGCTGGCCAGATCGTTCAGGGGAAGGTCGAAACCCACCCTGGTGTTGAAAACCATGTTCACGCCGACGCCCTCGATCAGATCCAGTTCCCGGCGGAGGACGGACTTGGGCAGCCGGTACTCAGGAATGGCGAAGCGCAACATGCCGCCGGCCTCGCCGCGCTCTTCGAAGATGGTGACGTCGTGGCCCAGCATGGCCAGATAGAAGGCAGCCGTGAGACCTGTCGGACCGGAGCCGGCCACGGCCACCTTGCGGCCCGTAGGCGGGAGTTTACGCTCGCGAACGCGGTCCAGCATGGGCTCGAAGCGGTCGGATTGATAGATGGCGTCGGCCAGGAAGCGGTGGACCTCGCGCATATTCACCACCTCGTCGAAGGACTGGCGACGGCAGCGATTGTCGCAGGGATGCTGGCAGACGCGGCCAGTCGAAGCGGGCAAGGGATTGTCGAGGACGATGGAGACGAATGCGTCTTCTGGCCGGCCCTCCTGATAAAGTTCGAGGAAACGAGGAATGTTCATCCGCAGGGGGCAACTGTTTTCGCACGGCGAGAGGGCCAGTTCCTGGCAGACGCCGGCGCGGCAGTGGCGGGCGACGATGTGGTCTTCGTACTCCTCGCGGAAGTGGCGGATGGTGGTGAGCACGGGGTTGGGCGCGGTCTGACCCAGGCCGCAGAGCGAACACTCGCGGATCATGCGGCCCAGTTCATCGAGCAGACCCATCTGCTCAGGGGTTCCGCTGCCTTCGGTGATGGAATTGAGGATGCGCAGCGCCTTGTTGAGGCCCACCCGGCAGGGGACGCACTTGCCGCAGGATTCCGAATGCGTGAATTCGATGAAGTAGCGGGCCACATCGACCATACAGTTGTCTTCGTCCATGACCACCATGCCGCCGGAACCCATGATGGAGCCGATCTGCGCCAGGCTCTCGTAGTCCACCGGAGTGTCGAGCATCTCGACGGGGATGCATCCGCCGGAAGGTCCGCCGGTCTGCACGGCTTTGACGCGTCGGCCGGCAACGGCGCCTTCGCCGATGTCGTAGATGAAGCTCTTGAGCGGCGTGCCCAGCGGCATCTCGACGAGGCCGGTGTTCTGAATCTTGCCCACCAGCGAAAAGACCTTTGTACCAGGGCTCTTCACGCTTCCGGTTTCAGCAAACCAGGCGGGTCCGCGGGTGACGATGGGGGCAATATTGCACCAGGTCTCGACGTTGTTGATGTTAGTGGGCTGGCCCCAGAGGCCCTTCTGAGCGGGAAACGGCGGACGGGGATGGGGCCGGCCGGCGCGGCCTTCGAGGGATGCGATGAGGGCTGTCTCCTCGCCGCAGACAAAGGCTCCCGCGCCCTGCACCAGCTCGATGTTGAAGTTGAAGCCGCGGTCCAGGATGTTGGCGCCCAGCAGCCCGTAATCGCGCGCCTGTTCGATGGCCTTGGCGAGCCGGCGGACGGCCAGCGGGTACTCAGCGCGGATGTAGACGATGCCTTCCGTTGCGCCCATGACGTAGCCGCCGATGATCATGCCCTCCAGCAGCGAATGGGGGTCGCCCTCGATCTCATTGCGGTTCATGTAAGCGCCGGGGTCGCCTTCGTCGGCATTGCAGACGATGAACTTGGTGTCGGCTTTAGCCTTGGCGAGGAAATCCCACTTGTTGCCGGTGAGGAAGCCGGCGCCGCCGCGTCCGCGCAGGCGGGAGGCCTTGATCTGTTCGATGACCGACTCGCCGCGCCCATCGATGAGGACTTTATAGAGAGCCTGATAGCCTCCGACCGCGATGTATTCCTCGATGTCAGAGGGATTGATGAGGCCGCAGTTGCGCAGCACGATTTTCTTTTGCCCTTTGAAGAATGGGATTGCGTTCCACGCCGGAATTTGGGGGTAGCCCTGGCCGTATTTCAGGTGCGCGGTGATGTGATCCCATTCCTCGATCTTGCAATAGACCAGATCGGGCGGCATGGTCGCGGTGGCGACGCCCTCGAGGATGCGGCCGGCATCGTTGGCCTGGACGCGATGGAGCACGACCAGCGGGTTTCCGGGCAGCCGGACGGACACCAGCGGCTCCTGAAAGCAGGAGCCGAAGCAGCCGACGCCGGCCAGCATGACCTCGAGGCCGGAGCCCTGGATGGCCTGATTGAGGGCATGGAAGAGTTCTTCAGCGCCATTGCCGCGTCCGCAGGTACCCATGCCCACGGTGAGGCGTGGAATGGGCGGCATGAGCTTGGCGAGCCCGGATTCACGCACCGCGTTGAACGCACCGATATCCAGGATTCGCGGCATTATTTTCCCCCTTTTGTGAGAGCTTTGACTTCGCGCTGCAGCGTGCGCTCATTGACGTGGCTGAGGATGTGGTGGTTGACCTCGACGACTGGGGCCAGCGCGCACTGGCCGAAGCAGGCGACGGTGCGCACCGTGAACCTGCGGTCGGGGGTGGTGAGGGCCAGCTTATCGGCGTCGTTGGTGTCGCTCAATTCGTGCCCGGTGAGGCCCAGATCGAGGCACAGCTTCTCGAGCAGATCGCGGGAACCGCGGGTGTGGCAAGCGGTTCCGCGGCAGACGCAGATGACGTTGTCGCCCTGGGGATCGAGGTTGAAGAGCGCATAGAAGGTGGCGGCCGAGTAGATTCGGGCTGGAGAGACGCCGGTTTCATCGGCGATGTAGCGCAAGGAATCCATGGAAAGGAACTTGTGCGCGTTGGCGGCCTGCACCGTCTCGAGGATTCCCAGCAGGGCGCCGGGATGGCCGCTGTACTGTGTGATCGCCTGGTCGATCATCAGCTTATCTTGAGCATTCAGGGCTCCATTGGCGACAGTCCGCATGATTCTTCTCCTTCACCCTCCGGCGCACCGACCGCAGGCGGCGCATTGCGTCGAGCGCACGTCATGGGGCCGGCTGAAGCAGATGCTCCTCGGCGCGGGAGGCGCACAGCCGCTCGCGCTCCTCGTCGATGGCCCTGAACATGGCCTCGTTGTCAGCAAATGTGAAGCTGGCGAGCTGACGCGCCAGGGCCTCGCGGGCCTCGGCGCGGGCCAGAAGAACAAGGTCAGCCGCGGTGACGACGCGCAGACCTCGGGCTTCGAGGCTGGCCAGGATCCGCCGCTCCCCAGCCGTAGCGCTGTCGGGAGCGTCGCGCACGAAATCGATCACTTTCTGGGCGCACACCTCGCCGTCGTGGCGGGCGATCCCGGCCAGCCCCGCGCTGGCATGGCGCGCCCAGCCCGCTACATAGCGTCCTGGCAGCGCACAACGGGCGTTCTGGTCCCAGAGTTCGAACGACGGCTCCGCGGGCTGGTCTGGGCGAGGCGCGGTGGCAAAGCCATCCGGCCCTATCGGGAGGCCGATCCGCGGGTCGTGCCGGTCGCCGATGGCGAAGATGAGCGTGTCCGCTTCAATCTCCGCACGCTCCCAGGTGGGAATGGCCGCCGTGCTGCCGTCGTCCTTGCGCACCAGGTCGTTTTCGAGCACCACCAGGCGCGCAATGCGGCCATTGGCGTCGGGCAGGATGGCCTCGGGAGAGGAAAGGAAGCGAAAGGACAATCGTGGCGGGATGGAAGCGAAGTCCGCGTCCTTGAGGTGGAGGAAATGGTGCTCGAAGATCCTCTGCGGGGAAACATCCTGGCCGCAGCGGGCGCAGCGATCCCGGACCCGCTCCAGTTCCCTGCCCAGTTCATCACGGGCCATGTGGCGCTCGATGAAGTCCAACTCCTTCTCATCGAACTTGATCTCCAGAGGTCCGCGGCGGGCAACCACCAGGACGTTTTCAGCCACGCGATCCGGATCGTCCTCCAGCAGCCAGCGGGCGATGTCGATGGCCACATTGCCCATGCCGACGATCGCAATCCGCTTGCCGGCGGAAAAGTCCATGGAAGCGTACGGCGGGAGGCGGTTGTAGTGGTAGACAAAGTCCTTGGCGGCGTAGACGCCTTTGGCATCCTCGCCGGGAAGTCCGAGCTGGCGGGCGCCCTGCGCGCCGCAGGCGAAGACGATGGCCGCCGGGCGCAGGGATTCCAACTCCTCGATGGGCACGTCGTAGGCCGAGCCAACATGGACGTGGCCGAAGTAGTGGACGTTGGGCAAATCCAGGACCTGGGCAAACTGCTTGCGCAGGCCGGCCTTCATCTTTTCCTTGCGCGGATAGATTCCATATTCCGCCAGGCCGCCGGGCTTGATGTCCCGGTTGAAGAGGAAGACTTCAAAGCCGGCCAGGGCGACCTTGCCCGCGGCAAAGATGCCGGCTGGTCCGGCGCCGACAACGAAGACTCCGTTCATGCGTCCCCTTCCGTCTGGCCGGCCATGGGCCGGCGGGTTGCAAAGGCTACGCCCACAGGGCGGGAGCCCAGCCCGGCGAAAGAGGTGTGGCAGAAAGGGCCAGAGGCGCTTGAGGGCCGATGGCACAATTGCCGCGCGCTGGTTGTGGAGGGTCGGGATGAAGAGGGCAGCATGGGTCGCACCCCCTGGCTTCTGGACCGAATCTCTGGGAGAGGGCGGAGGAGAAGGAGCACATGCCGGAGCAACCCGGCAGGTTCCGTCGTCGCAGACACCGCGCTGAGGAGCTCGTCGCGGCGCGTAGAGGTTTCTCCCTGGAAACTGTCCGACCGGGACAGTTACACCGTGAGGGCAGGCTGGGATGTGTCTCAGGTCACAGCTGACAGTGACGGCGGGATGAGGCAGATGCTCGGAAGAATGCGGCGGAGGGCGGAGTTGGAGTGACGGCCGGTCCTCCCGGACGGGCTGTCACTCCAGCAAGTCATCCTTGTGCCAAGGCTATGCGGAACCGGCGGGCTTGTCCCCGGAGGCAACTGGCGCCTCGGCAACCGGCTGCTCGGGTTTCGCCGCCTTCCGGGCCTCGGATTCGGCGTCGGACCCAAGGCCAGAGTCAGATTCGGGCGCCGATTCGCCGGCCTCTGCGGCTGACGAGAGGCCCAGCAGCAGATCGACGCGATAACCGGCGGCCTCGGCAGTGGCCAGAGCCTCCTCGATGGTGCGGTGCATCTCCTCGACCGCCGAGCGGCTCGGTGCGGGCTCCGCGGCGAGTTTGAGCAGGGACGGCATGAGCAACCACCAGAGCAGTTCCTCGTAGCGTTCGCGAACCAGGTAGGCGTGGCCTTCCGCCTGGTGAACGCCTGTCAGCCAGCGCACATCCGGATCGAGCCACAGGGCCGGGGAGAGCGCGACTTTCTCTTCGACGTGCGGTTCGTTTGCTGGGGGCTCGGCCGGGACCGATTCAGGGGTTGATTCCGAGGCCGGCTCCGAGACGGGGGCCGCTTCTGGAACGGATTCAGGAGCCGAAACAGAGACAGTGGCTGCGGCCTCTGTTTCGGGGGCTTTCGGCTCGGCTTGTGTTTTCGAGACTTCCGGCGTAGCTGCGGGAGATTCAGGAGCGACTGCGGGCTCGGCTGCAACTGCCTCTTCCTGCTTTCCGACGCCGGCTCCGGTGAGGAGCACGACCTTGATGCGGGCCGCGACCCGCCATCCCTCTTCGTTCTCGAATCCGAGGGCGGTGAAGGCCTGGGCGAAGGGCTCGCGCAGGCGGAGGCGGTCAAAGATATCCAGAGCGACCGGCTCAGGATTCTCGACGTCGATGGACTCGGCCAGCAGTTCGAGAACGCACCAGGCGAGCACCGGCCCCCACATGGCGGTTGCGGTGAATTGCGGACTGGGGCTGGGGAGCATGCGGCGGGCGGCCGCGGTCCACGGCGCCGGGAAGAGCGCTTCAATGGCGGGCAGGCGCATTGCGGCGCGCATGCGTTCGCGAAAAGCGGGGCCTAGCAGTCCGGGATTGGTGGGGTGGGCCAGTCCCGCAAACTGGCTAGCCCGGCCACTGCGCGACACGTAGGCCTTCTGGGCCAGGCGCAGGAAGTTTTCGCAGCGCGCCCAGGCTTGCTCAAAGAATTCGCTACGCTCCGCCTGGATTTTCTGGGTTCCGTTAGCCAGGGCCCGGGGATGCTCGGCCAAGTCGGCGAGCAGGCGGACAATGGCGGGGTCCAGTTGGGCGCGCAGGGCGTTATGGACCGGCTCGAGTTCGAGATTTTCCAGGGCATCGTGGAGGCTGGGCACGCCGCGGCCGTTGAGCTGGTCGCTGAGCCGGTCCCAGGGCTGCTCGGCGGTGGAGTAGAGCTCTCGCCAGTCGAGAAAGACGTGGCAGTGGTAGGCGTGCAGGTCGAGGGTGAGGCCCTGCTCCGCTAGGTCTTTCGCACGGCGCAGGTATTCGAGGCCGGTCAGCGAATCGCGGAAGGCCAGGACGGCGGCGGGGTTGTCGCTGAGGCCCAGGCCCTCCCTGAGCCGTTGCTGGCGAAGCTGCCCGGCGCCCTTGTCGGCGTAGGCAGCGGAAAAATCAACGGTGCCGCGCGTCTCGCCGTAGCGATTGTTGTAAACCACCAGGGCGCGCTCAGCTCCGCTGCGGTTGGAGTAGGCAAAGACGTTCTCATCGACCGAGCCGGAATCCTGGAAGAAGTCGTAGAGCAGGAAGTTGCTGCTTTCGGCAAAGAGCCAGCGGCGCTGCAACAGGGGTGCGATTTCGCGGTCGTGGCGCTCGATGAGCCAGTGGTCCGGGGTTTCGTCGTAGCGCGGACGGTAGTACTCCATGCCGTATTTTTCAGTGAATCCCTCCACCTGGCCGTGGCCGAACATGGGCAGGCCGGGCAAAGTGGCCATCAGCGCGGCGACTCCGAAGCACTTGTCGCCCTTGCCGAATTGATCGATGGCGGTGCGCTCGTCGGGATTGCTCATGAAGTTGACGTAGCGCTTCATGATGTCGGGGTCGAACTCCAGGGTGTTCTTGATGACCGAGCGATACTTGGCGTTGTCCTCGTCGCGCAGCATCACCATGAAGGCGCTGTTGTAGACGCGGTGCATGCCCAGGGTGCGGACGAAATAGCCCTCCATCAGCCAGAAGGCCTCTGCCAGGAGCAGCGTCCCAGGAACCTCGGCGGCTACACGGTCAACGACTTCGCGCCAGAACTCGTGGGGCATGCAGCGGTCGAATTCGGCCTGGCTCATGCCGTACTCGGCGCGGGAGGGAATGGCGCCGCTCGATCCGGGGCCGGGAAACCACAGGCGGTGGAAGTGGCGCTTGGCCAGGGTCATGGCGGCATCGAAACGAATGACCGGAAAGAGGCGGGCAACGTGGAGGATGGTTTGGATGACCTGTTCGCGGACGGCCGGATTCAGGTAATCGAGCTGCGCGGTGTCGTTCCAGGGAAAGCTGGTGCCGTCGTTCCCGTGGTAGATGTAGCGGGTTTCGCCGCTGGCGCGGTCGCGGCGGCGGAAGACCACGGCGGCGTCGGACTGCTCGAAGTAGTGATCTTCGATTTTGATTTCGACGCGACCGTCCTGAGACAGGTCGGGACCGTTATAGCTATAGGCAGGATACGGCGTGTCCTGGCGGGAGATGAACCAGTCGGGGTGCTCGACAACCCAGGGCGAGTCGATGCCCATGTGGTTGGGAACCATGTCGCTGGCCAGGCGGAGGCCGTGCCGGTAGGCGCGGTCGCGAAGGTTGATGTAAGCCGCCTCACCACCCAGGTCCTCGGCGATGCTGTAGTCAAAGAGCGAATAGGCCGAAGCCACGGCGTCGGAATTGCCGCAGAGCTGCTTGATGGTCTTGGAGGCACGGCTGCGCTCCCAGACGCCGATGAGCCACAGCGAGTTGAGCCCGCGGTGGGCGAGAGTGGCCAGTTCCTCGTCCGGAATCTGATCGAGGCGGAAGATATGCCGCCCATATTGCTTGCTCATCTGCGCCAGCCACACATAGGTGCTTTTGGCGATGAGGACGGTGGTGGGCATCCAGGCGGTGTCGGCGCTGAATTTCTCGTATTCGTGCGCCTGGTCGCCGAAGACCGGCACTTCGGCGGTGCTGACAACCGAAGGCCACTGCTGGCGGCCACTCTCACGGCGCTGGGCGTCGGTGGGAGGATTGAATTGAGCCCATATAGCCAGCTCTTCCTCGCGCAGAATCTCGCCGGCAATGAGCAGGAAACGCTCGAGGGCATCGCCGAGCAGCGGTTTCCAGAGCTTGCGGATGAGGGCCAACTGGTCGGCAAGGGAGCGGGGCGCGCCGACTGCCGGCGCGCGCAGCAAGTCCAGCAGGTTCATGGGCTTGGCGTCGGGCACAGGAATCAGAGGCCGAGTTGCGAAGTATTCGGGCATCTGCTGCGTCACCTGGCGGTAGACGGTCTTCTCCGCCAAGGGCTTGTCCTCGAAAAGCTCTTCGAAGGGCTTGAACGCCTCGTTGCGATTGGCGGTCCAAAGCAGCATCAACTCTTCCAGCGCGGCGGCCCGGTGGGGGGTGCCGTCGGTCTCGCCGGCCAGCCATTGTTTCGGCGTCTGAAGGCCGCGGATCACGGCAATGCCAGGAAAGTATTCGACAAAGGTGAGCAGCAGCCGGTCCAGTTCCCGCTCGCCGACTTTGGAAGAAAACCAGCCCAGGGCGGAGGTCATGACCTCGGGGTCGAACTGCTCGCGGTAGCGCGCCATCAGCACATGGCTGGCCTCGTCGATCAGGCCCATGGCGTAAAGCTGGCCGGCATGGACGGCGAGTTCCGGGTGCTTTTCAACGTCGCGAACCTGGTTCATGCGGTAGGCAAACTCGCGGCAGGCGGCCACGTTGGCAAAGACTACGTTCCCTGTGTAGGAAAAGAGCGACTCCGCGAACTTGTAGCGTTCACGCGCGGTACGCGAAATATGGAATTCCATCATAAGGAACCGATCTCCCTGACCTCTTGCGATTCTGCTCCCGCCGCGTTTGGCGCCGTCCTCCGGCGGAGGCTACGACGCAATCCGCAGGTTCGGCCCATCTCGCCGGCACGAACGCAGCCAAAGGGTAAAGTAACATCAAAGGCGGCACAGGCGCAGGACCGGAGCGACTGTAATCTTCACGTTGCCTGCGCAGTTGAAAGCCCGACGCTTCCCGTCGGCCTCTCATAGAGGCCCCCGGTAGCGTCGCCAATACTATATACACTTAAGAATCCAATGCTCTAGAAGCTTTTCTGCCGCTTGACTCAGGGGCAGCCCGGGGGGCGGTGCGGCGCTTGATACACCACCCCGCCCAGGGTTTTCTATTCCATTGAAAATTAAGTAGATAAAATAGATGCGGCGGGGAAATGGGGCTAGTTGAAGCGGGCCGCGCTGCCCATCCCGCATCCGCGAATGGCGAGACACCGGCCCTTGATTCGGTTCGCGCTCCAGGCGTGGGCGGCATGACCGGGCCAATGCGGACCCGTTGAACCGAGGACATGGGCAAAACCGAGGGGTTGGCCATATTCTCGGTCTAGCCTTATCTTCGGGCAACATTATTTTCAGTTCGAGGGGGGAGAAGCTCGTGAACCAAGCGATCCGATGGGGAATCTGGGGAACCGGCCACATTGCCAACAAGGTGGCGAGCGACTTTGAACATGCGGGCGGAGCCATTGTGCATGCGGTTGCCTCGCGCAGCGGGGAGCGGGCGCGGCTGTTTGCGGCGCAGGTCGGCGCGGCCAGGTGGCATGAGGGACTGGATGCCCTGCTCCGCGATAAGGAGGTGGAGGTGGTCTACGTGGCCACGCCGCACCATCTCCACCTGGACGACTGCCTAGCCTGTATCGAAGCGGGGAAAGCCGTCCTGTGCGAAAAGCCCTTTGCACTGAACGAGGGCCAGGCGCGGCGCATGGTGGACGCGGCCCGCAGCCGGGGCGTGTTTTGCATGGAAGCGATGTGGACCCGCTTCCTTCCCGCAGTGGTGGAAGCGAAACGGTTGGTCGCGAGCGGCGAACTGGGTTCCGTTCGCATGGTGCAGGGAAACTTCGCGCACCCCGCGACGGAGGCCCCCGAGTCTCGTCTCTTTTCTCTCGGGATGGGCGGTGGGGCGCTGCTGGACATTGGCGTCTATGTGATCTCACTGGCACAGCATCTGCTGGGCGCGCCAGAAGCAGTGCGCGGAACCGCGATCATGGGCGCGACCGGAGTGGATGTGCAATCGGCCTATCAACTTGCCTTTCCTTGTGGCGCGATTGCCGACGTGGCGGCCAGCCTCCAGGTTCTGGGCAACAATGAATTCGTCGTGCTGGGAAAGTCGGGCTTGCTGCGACTGTGCGAGCCGTTTTATGCCGCGCAGCGGTTGGAGTTCGAAGCGCACGACAATCGGCGGGTGGTCGAGAGAAGCGTGAAGACTCTGCCGTTTGCGGGTCACGGCTACCAGTTCGAACTGATGGAGGTGAACCGCTGCATCAGGGAGGGCAGCACCGAAAGTGCGATCATGTCATGGAACGACACTCTCGAAGTGATGGGGACCATGGATGCGCTACGCGCGCAATTTGGCCTGGTTTACCCGCAGGAACAGACGGCCAGAGGATGAGCGCGCAGGGCGTAATCGGGCGGCAAAGCGGCGCATCAACTCTCCGTAGCCTTGAACTCCCAGGACACTTTCATTGACAGCTTTTGATTCTCTCGACCGGCCCGGAACGAAGCCCGCATCGCCACCGCAAGCGCGGTCCATAGCGTACCTGGTGAGCCAGTATCCGACTTTGTCGATGACGTTCGTGCTGCGGGAGGTGCTGCAACTTCGCGAGCTGGGATTCCGCATCGAAACAGCATCCATCAATCCGCCCGACCGCGCGCCGGACGCGCTCACGGCTGAAGAACTGCAAGAGTCCAGGCAAACCTATAATGTCAAGACGCAGGGGATGGCAGGCGCGAGCAAAGCGCATCTGTTCGCGCTGGCGCGCGACATCAGAGGCTATTGCCGCGGAGTTGGGCTGGCTCTGAGCCTGAGCGGACTGGACCTCAAGCGGCTGTTCTTCAACCTGATGTACTTTACTGAAGCGCTGATGGTGGGCCGATGGATGCGGCAGCAGGGACAGGCACATCTGCATTGCCACCTTGGGCAGCAAGCAGCTACGGTGGGCCTTTATGCGCGCCGCGTCTTCGGGTTCGGCTTTTCGATGACGGTACATGGGCCCGATGAGTTCTACGACGCTCGAGGGCAATACCTTGCCGAGAAGGTCGCGGCGGCGGATTTCGTTTGCTGCATCAGCTTTTTTGCGCGCAGCCAGTTGATGCTGCTTACGCCGTATGCGCACTGGAACAAACTGATCGTCTCGCGGCTGGGCGTGGATCCAGAGCGGTTCAGGCCGCAACCGGCGAGGCGAGGCGGCGATGCCTTCGAGATTCTCTGTGTGGGACGCCTTACCGCAGCCAAGGGGCAGCATCTGCTGATCGACGCGGTGGAACGCCTTGCCCGGCAGGGGCGGCGAGTGCGGCTTCGGCTGGCAGGCAGCGGGCCCGAGGAAGCCTCGCTGCGCAAGCGGGCCGCGCGGTTGGAGTTTCCGGAGTGCGTGGTCTTCGAGGGCGCGGTGAATCAGGATCGCATCCGATCGCTCTATGCCGCGGCTGATCTGTTCTCGCTTCCCAGCTTCGCCGAGGGCATCCCGCTGGTTCTGATGGAGGCCATGGCCATGGGCATCCCCTGCGTGACGACGCACATCGCCGGGATTCCGGAGTTGATCCGCGATGGAATTGATGGGCTGCTGGTCGCGCCCTCCGATTTGAACGGACTTGTGGAAGCGCTGGCCCGTCTGATGGACGACGAGGCGCTGCGCAAGCGACTTGCGAGGAGTGGCCGTGCGCGCATCCTGGAGCGGTACGACCTCGGGCGCAATGCGGAGCAACTAGCCGCGATTTTTGCGGAGCGCGTCAGACCTTAACGAAGTCAACCCTTCTTCGAGTCACGGCTTAATCGAGCGCTTTATGAAAGCGAAGAATGGCGACCGTAAGCAGAGTAAAGCCGAGGCCTGCCATGGCCGCCATCTGCGGCCACAGAACGTCCATCCCCGCGCTTTTCAGGTAAGTGCCGCGAATCACGATCAGAAAATAGCGCAGCGGAATGGCATAACTGCAATACTGCATCCACTGCGGCATTGTGCTGATGGGAAATCCGAAGCCTGAAAACGTAATGGCCGGCATGATAAAGAAGAACGCGGTGACCATGGCCTGCTGTTGGGTGGCGGAGACGGTGGAAATCAGCAGGCCCACGCCCAACATGCAGAGCAGAAACAGTACGGCGCCCAGGGCCAGCACGGAAACGTGTCCGCGAAACGGAACCTGGAACCAGAGCGACCCGACCACGGCGATCAGCGTAACGTCGAAGAGGCCAATGAGAAAGAAGGGCAGCGTCTTGCCGAGGATGAATTCAGCTGGGCGGATGGGCGTGACCATGATCTGTTCCAGGGTGCCGATTTCGCGTTCGCGAACCACCGCAAAGGCGGTGAGGGTAATGACCAGTACGAGCGTGAGGCTGCCGATAATTCCGGGCACAAAGAACCAGCGGCTGGTGAGGCCGGGGTTGTACCACGGGCGGGGCACAAGTTCCACCGAGGGCATGACTTCCATCAACTGCGGAGCGATGCGGTTGATGCGGGCGCGCTGACTGTTTGCGGCAAATCCCAAGGCAATCTGCGAAACGTAGCCAGAGGCGATGAGGGCGGTGTTGGAGTTGGTCGCGTCCACGATGACTTGCAGCGGCGCGGTCTGGCCCTTGCCTAACTGCCGCGCGAAGCCGGCGTCGATTTCGAGCCCGACAGTAGCTTTTCCCTGCTCGACGAGGTCGCCGAGTTCGCGGGAACTGGTGAGTTGGCGCTGCACGTCGAAATAGGGGCTCGATGTGAAGAGCGAGACGAGTTCGCGGCTCTCCTGACTGTGGTCCAGATCGAGAACCACCGTGGGCACGTGGCGGATTTCGTAATTGGCCGCGTAGCCAAAGACCATCATCTGAATGATGGGCGGGCCAATGAGGATGAAACGCGTTCGCTTGTCGCGGAAGACCTGGATGAACTCCTTGATCAACATCTGCTTGAGGCGCGCCAGCATTTTTGTCCCCCTTATCCCAGGCTCTTGTGAAAGCTGCGCGTGGCCAGCAGCGCGAGCACGAAGGCGAAGACCGCCAGTGGAATCAGTTCCGCAGAGAGCATGTTCGCGGGCGTTCCCTTGAGGAAAATGTCTTTGAGCGCCGAAACATAGTAGCGAGCCGGCAAGATGCGCGTGATCCACTGGAGAGCGATGGGCATCTGCTCGATGGAAAACAGAAATCCGGACAGCAGAAACGCGGGAAGAAATGTAATCAGCAGCGCAATCTGGCTGGCGGCGAACTGGCTCTTGGCCAGCACGGAGATGAAGAAGCCCATCGAGAGCACCACCACCATGAACAGAGCCGAAGCGATCATCAGCGTAACCCAGGAGCCGCGAAACGGAACCTGGAACCAGTAGATCGCAATCAGTGCGCTGAGGACAGTGTCGAACATGCCCAGCACAAAATACGGCGCCAGCTTGCCCAGCATGATCTCCATGGAGGTGACGGGAGTGGAGATCAACTGTTCCATGGTGCCGCGCTCCCACTCGCGCGCGATGGTCAGCGAGGTAAGGAACGCGCCGATGACCGACATGACCAGCGCCAGCACGCCGGGAATGATGAAGGCGCTGCTCTCAAGGTCTTCGTTGTACCAGGTGCGGGTTTGGACGCCGACCGCAACGGGCTGGATGGACAGGCCGCGGGACCCGAGCCAGTTCAACTGGGTCTCGGACGAGTAGCCCTGGACCACGGCCTGGGCATAGCCGATGAGCACGTTGGCGGTGTTGTCGTCCGAGGCATCGACGATGGCCTGCACCTGCGCCGGGCGGCCATCGCGCAGGCGCAGGGAGAAATCCCACGGAATGACGATGCCCATCTTGGCATGACCGTCGTCGATGGCGCGGGTCAGCTCAGGATAGCTGCTGACGACGCGCTGGATGTGGAAGTACTCGCTGTTCTGGAAGTGCTTGAGCAGGTCCTGGCTCTGCTGGCTGCCGTCCTGGTCGTAGACAACCACGGGCAGCCCTTTCAAGTCGAGATTGACGCCGTAGCCAAAGAGCAGAACGAGAATCGCCGGCATAAGGACAACGATAATCAGGCTGCGTGAGTCGCGCAGAATCTGCGTGACTTCCTTTCTGGCAATGGCCAGCAAACGGGTGAGACTCATGACTTCGGCTCCTCTCCCGCTTCGCTGCTGGTGGTGATGGAAACGAAAACATCTTCGAGGCTGGGGCGGATTTTTTCGATGCGGCTCACCGTAATCTTGCGTCCGGCGAGATAACTCTCCAGCGGCGGCATGGCCTGCGCCGCGTCTTTCACCACAAGGTGGAGAGCATTGCCGAAGACCGCGGCGTCGATGACATCAGGGGCCTTTTGCAATAGTTCGACCGCATCTCCGAGCGGCTCGCACTCCACCAGCAGAAGATCGCCCTTCATGGAATCGCGCTTGAGTTCAGAGGGCGTGCCGAGGGCGACAATCTTGCCGCGGAAGATGAGCGCGAGCCGATTGCAGTACTCAGCCTCTTCCATGTAATGCGTGGTGACGAAGACGGTCACGCCTTCTTCCGCCATCTGGTGAATCAGATCCCAGAACTGACGGCGCGTGATGGGATCGACGCCGGAAGTCGGCTCATCGAGGAAGAGGACGGGTGGCTTGTGCAACACGGCGCAGCCCAGGGCAAGGCGCTGCTTCCATCCGCCGGGCAGCGTGCCGGTGATGAGATTCTCTTGGCCCTTGAGGTTGGCCATCGAGAGCGCCCATTCTATCCGATTCTGGAGGTCTTTTGCGGGCACGCTATAGAGGCCGGCAAAGAGGCGGATGTTCTCGATGACCTTGAGGTCATTGTAGAGAGAGAATTTCTGCGACATATAGCCGATGTTCTGGCGCACCGCTTCCGGCTTGTTGCCGACGTCGTAGCCGGCCACCTGAGCATGACCGGAGGTGGGCTTGAGCAAGCCGCACAACATGCGGATGGTGGTGGACTTGCCGGCTCCGTTGGGGCCGAGAAATCCGAAAACCTCTCCTTTGCGGACAGTGAGATTGATGCGGTCAACGGCCACAAACTGGCCGAATTGCTTCAGCAGGTTTTCGATGACGACCGAGTTGTTGGGCTCAGGCATGGATTGAGCCTCCGCTGGTAACGGCATCGACGAAGAGGTCTTCGATGGTGGGCGCAACCTGAAGAATCGGATCGAAGGGGACCTCGGCACTCTTGAGCCGCGCCTCGAATTCGGGAATGCGGCGAGCCGCGTTGTCCACGACCACGTGGATGCCGTCGCCGGTGAGCAGCAGACTCGAAATCCCCTCCGCGTGTTCAAGCTCTGCCCGCAGGCGGCGTGGGTCAGCGGCGGTCACCGACAAAACGTCCTTGCCCAGCATTGCTTTCAGATTCGCGGGCGTGTCGCAGAAGAGGAGTTTGCCCTGATGAAGGAGGGCGACGCGATGGCAGCGCTCGGCTTCGTCCAGGTATGCCGTGGAGGTCAGAATCGCCACGCCCTCGGCGACGAGTTCGTAAAGAATGCGCCAGAAGTCCCGGCGCGAAACCGGATCGACGCCGGTGGTGGGCTCGTCGAGAAGAATCACCTGGGGCCGATGAATGAGGGCGCAGACCAGGCCGAGCTTCTGCTTCATGCCGCCGGATAGCTTGCCGGCCAGACGCCGGCGGAATTCGCTCATGCCAGCGGCCTGCAACAACTGCGTTGAACGGGTGTTGCGCTCGGCTTTCTTTACGCCGAACAAGTCCGCGTAGAAGCGAATGTTTTCATCCACGGTGAGGTCTTCGTAAAGCCCGAAGCGCTGGGGCATGTAACTGAGCGCGTGCTTTGCGCCCTCGGGGTCGCGGAGCACATTGAAACCAGCAACGGTCGCCGTGCCCGCATCGGGACTCAGGATGCCGGCCAACATGCGCAAGGTCGTGGTCTTCCCTGCCCCGTCGGGGCCGACCAGGCCGAAGATTTCTCCGGCGCGCACGTCGAAGCTCAGGGCATCGACAGCACGCACGCCGGGAAAGCTCTTGGTGAGTCCGTGGGCCACTATCGCGGACTGGGGTGGCTCTGTCGTTCTCTGGAGCGGGACTGTCATTTGCTGGCCGACGCCGCGGCGGGTGGATTTGCGCCCTGGTTGGCGGCGACCGCGCCGGCCAGATCGATGCGAGCGTCGGCGGGCATTCCAGGCTTGAGTTCGTGATTGAAGTTGCCGATATCGATCTTGATGCGATAAACCAGCGTGACCCGCTCCTTGTAGGTCTGCACGCTCTTGGGCGTAAATTCCGCGCTCGACGAGATGAAGGAGATGCGCCCGTGATACTGCTTGCCGGGATAGGTGTCAGTGGTAACGATTGCATCCTGACCCCAGTGGATGCGGCCCAGGTCGGTTTCTGTAATGTAGGCGCGCAGCCAGATGTGATCGAGGTCAGACAGCGTAATTACCGGGGAGCCGGGCGCGACAACCTCGCCGAGTTCCGCCTGGCGCACGGTCACGACGCCGGCCGACGGAGCGCGCAGAACCGTATAGCTGAGATTCACTTTCGACAAGCCGAGATTGGCGCCGGCTTCGTTGAGATTGGCGCGCGCGATGGCAATGTCTTCCTTGCGGCTGCCTTCGACGGCCTCGTTGAAGCGCTGCTGCGCCGCCTGATGGATGGCCTCGGCGCGCTTGAGCGCGGTCGCCGCCTGGTCGCGGTCTTGCGCCGAGACTTCGTCCTTGGCATAAAGGCTCTGGGCGCGCTCGTTATCGAGTTTCTTTTGCTCCAGGTCCGCCTCGGCATCGAGCACGGTCTGCTGCGAGGCCTTCACTTCCTGATGGCGAGTCCCGGCCAGCGTGAGCGCCAGGCTGGACTCGCGGACAGCGACACTTGCCTGGTCCACGCGCACGTGCTGCGCAAAGTCGGCGTCGTCAAGACGCGCCAGCAGGGCGCCTTGCTCGACCTGCTGGCCCTCTTCCACAGGCAACTCGACGATGCGCCCCAGCACCTTGAAGCCGACCAGGCTCTCATGCGCCTCGATGTTGCCGGAGAGGGTGAGCTGGTTGACGGGCGTGGGCTTTTTGATCAGCAGCGGGTAGTAGCGGATGCCCGCGGCAATGGCCACGGCCAGCAGAATCAGGATGGGTATCACTCGCTTCATCGCTTCAAGACCTCGCATGCACGGCTGCTATTTTGCGGGAACGGCCGCTGGTGGATTCCCCATGAATTCGAGAATGTTCTTTTCCGTTTCGCCCAGGGCGCGGGCGAGAGCAAATTTCGCGTCTACGTGGCTGGACACGGCGAGAATGTAGTTCTGCTCGGCGCGGGCCAATTCGTCCTGCGCCGTGACCACCTCAACATTGTTCGCAGTTCCCTGCTCGAAACGATCCTGCGCAAGCTCCAATTCTCGCCGCGCCAGTTGCTGGCCATCGGCCGCCACGGTCACCTGCTGGGCAGCGGAATCGAGATTCAACAGCGCCTCGCGGATCTGCTCGTCAATGCCGCGGCCGAGATCGGCAATCTGGTCGTCGATTCGCTTGACGCGGCTCTCAAGTTCTTGTGCTTCGCCATTGCGATCGCGATCGAAGAGCGGGAAATCGATCTGTCCCTGCACCAGGCCCGTGGTGGCAACGCTGCCGATGCTGCGGCCAATTTCGCCGATGTTGCCGTTGACGCTGAGCCTGGGGTAGGACCGTGCGCGATTGGCGCGCTGCTGCTGGACGAGCGCCTCACGCTGGCTGGCGAGCGAAAGATAGTCGGCGCGCGCAAGCAATTCCGCAGGCGCCAGGGTTTCAATTTCAGGCTGGCTCAAGGACCGGTACTGCAGCGGCTCGGCAAGCTCCAGCGGTGTGGCGGGGTTCATGCCGAGATTGCGCGCCAGAGCCAGCAGCGATTGCTTCAACTCGTTGTCGGCAATCAGCAGCGCCTGGCGGTCGTTGGCAAGCTGGACCTCGGCGCGGAGCACGTCGACGCCGGTCGCGGTCCCGGCATCGTGCTTGTCCTTGGCCAGCTTGTACAGGGTGCTCGAATCGGTGACCCGCGACTGCGCCGCATCGACGCGCGCCGCCGCGGACTGCGCGTTCAGGTAGAGCCCGGCAATCGCACGGACGATGAGGTCGCGGACATCGCGGTCGTCCATCCTGCCGGCATCGAGAGCGCGCTCGCTGGCCTTCAGGGCGCGATAGCTCTCAAGATCGACAACATTCTGCTGCGCGTAAACGCGGAAATCGTAGTTGGAAAGCGGGCCAACAACGCCGGGAATCGGAATGCCGGTGAAAGAGAGACCCTCGGCCTTCAAATCATGGTTCTGCACGTTGGCGTAGGCCTGTGCGTTCACACGCGGAAGCAACGCGGCCGACAATCGGCGCGCGCGCGTGCCTTCCGCCTCATCGACTCTCGTTCCGGCCTCTAGCACGCTCAAATTCGCCTTGAGCGCCCTCTGAATCGCGTCCTGCAACGTAAGCCGATAAGGAGCCTGCTGCTGGGCGGCGGCGGACGCGCCCGAAACTAGACCCGGAATCAGGCTGGCCAGCGAAAGAAGAACGACGATGCGGAAATCGAATTTCATGATTCCTACTCTTTGCCAGAAACTGCAATAGCTCTCCAAAAGTGCTCAAAGCTGTCTTCAATCCACACGCCCAACGGCGGTTGCTCATGCAGCGACCAGAGCAGAACTGTGCCCATGATCGTCTGCATCATCTGCACCGCTACCTTATCTTTCTTCAATTGCGGGTTGATCTCCCTGCGCTCTTGCCCAGCCGCCACAATCTCCGCACCCATTTTGCGACCGCTTTGCATATTGCGAGCGACAAGCTGGCGCACACTTTTGCTCGCCATAAATGAAGAGATGATGGTGCGGGCAAGGTCCGGGCTCCTCCCCGGTTCCTCGGCGAGCCGCAAAAACAGGCGATGCAAGACAGAATGAATTGTCTGCCCGATGTCGGCTGCCAGTTCAAGAGCTTCAGCGACTTTGCTCAACTGAATTTCGGCCATCACGCCCAGGACGTGATCCTTGCTCTCGAAATAGTTGAAAAACGTTCCCTTGCCGACGTCCGCAGCCTCAGTGATGTCTTCGACGGTGACGTTGGAAAAGCCGCGCTCGGAGAAAAGTTGCAGTGCACAGCGAAACAACCGGACGCGAGTCTCGGTTGCGCGCCGTTGACGCCGCCCCACAGGCTTGATATGAGCCTGTCCCCCAGCGGCTGGAGTCTCGCCCATGGTGGCGGGGTGATCGATATGACCGTTATTCATACTCGCCCAGAACCCATTTATGACCACTGGTCATATCTAATCTTGAGCGGGACATTTGTCAAGGTGGAAACTGGGCCAATCCGCATGAGGGACCTGTGGTTGAACGAGCAAGGCCAACCCAACGTTCTCGGGGTACGCATCGTTTCGGTGATTTCGTCCATCCGGTTGCGGTGCGTGACAGGCCGGATCGGGTTGGCCAGTCCCGTGACAGAAGAATCCTGACTCGAAATTGCCCCCGGCATTGCAACTGCCGCACTGTTGCCGTTAGACTGTTCAAGGCCGCTTGTATCTCAACACCGGCCGCCGCGCAACGGCCTTGAAAGCCCGGGTGCACAGTCGGCAGGCGGAAACGGGGTTCTTGTGGTGGCCAGTGCGTACGGTGCATTCTGCCAGAGTTTCAGTCAATTTGGCAGCACGGACTGTAGGGGATAACAAAAAACGCGGAGAGGTGGCAGAGCCCGGTTGAATGCACCTGACTCGAAATCAGACATAGTCGCAAGGCTATCGGGAGTTCGAATCTCCCCCTCTCCGCCATATAAAACCAATGCAATCAACAAAATAAACACATGAAAATGGCCAGAATACTGTTTGGAGCGACCCCCTCGATCTGTGGAAAAGTGGCACTTTGAGGCACCTTATCGCACCAAATACCAAACCAAACGGACACCAAAACGGACACTCTGCCACCCATTCCGTATTACCGCCCGGATGAAGCGCGTATTCTGTTGAATATGACCTTCACCCTGAAGCAACTCATCAACTCGGTTCAGGTTCTTCCGGTCACTGAATGTTGGGAGTTCAGGGGCACCCGAGACTCCTACGGATACGGCCGGATGTACTCTGGCGACAAGGAATTGAAGGCCCACCGGGTTTTCTATGAGGCCTGTGAAGGGCCGGTCCCGGCTGGCATGTATCTGCAACATCGCCTTCCGGCTGGTCAGTGTATCGGACAAGCCTGCTGCAATCCCGACCATCTGCTGGTCACCAACTCGCCCAAGGCTGCACCGCCCGTCCAGGTCAAGGCTGCCCCGCCAGTGCAATTCAAGACCTGCCCAAATGGCCACCCGATGACCCCAGAGAACACCGTGACAGAAAAGCGCAATGGCCACCCCAAGGACCGGTGCCGGACGTGCCGGCAGGAATCCTGGCGGAAGAACGCAGCCCAAAGATCGGCAAAGGGACTCCACTCCTGACCGCCGAACGGCCTACTGGCCCGCATCGAGGCGGCTCAAGTTTCAGATGGCACCATCCTGGCACACACAAAAAGCCACACAGGGACGACCTAGCCTTGCAAATCGGGGATCGTTTTGTACAATTCTCACCTTGTCATTTCACAATCATCGACTTGCAGAAGCCGGGAGTATCATCAAACATGAGAGTCTCTTGCGCGAAACAGGTGGTGGAAGTTGCGCATCGTACAGGTCGAGATCAAGAACTTTCGCGGGATCAAGTTAATGCCGCCGTGGAACCCCTCCGCAGGCGTGAACTGCCTAATTGGCCCAGGGGACTCGACAAAAACAACGATTCTGGATGCAATCGAGTTCTGCCTGTACCCACGCGCCTATTTTCTGGCCGACGATTCTGACTTTTTCAACCTTGACGTTGAAGAACCAATCAGGATCATCGTCACCCTGACCGACCTTCCTGTTGGATTTACTGCCCTCGACCGCTACGGCCATTTCCTCAGAGGATGGAACGAGAAGAAGAAGCAAATTGAGGATGAACCCAAGAAGGGCGAGGACGAGCCGTCAGAGAACCCCAATTATGCATTGTCGATTGCCGTGGAAATCGACAAGTCGCTGGAAGGGCGATGGTCAATATTCAACGAGAGAATCGCGTCCAGCGGAGGCGATCCACCCAATATTCGCTACAAAGACGTGGAACAGTTGGCAACAAGCCGCCTTGGGAGATACGCGGACCGTCATCTTGGTTGGGGTCGAAACTCCATCTTGGCCAGGATTGCAAACAATGGGGGAAAATTCACAGCACAGCTTGCCGATGCTCGGCGAGCAGCGAAGACGGCGTTTCAGAAAGGTGACCAGACGGCTTTCGAGGAGACGGCCAAGAAGGCGGAGAATCTAAGTAAAACATTCGCCGTTCCCGTGCAAAAAGGGTACTCCGTGATGCAACGACCGCGTACAAGGTGGACGTGGACGCAATCGGCCTCAAGGTCAAGCATGAGTTCGCCGCGAAGGAGAAAGCCAAGCTGGCACCGAAGCTGGCAGCGAAGGTCACGCCGCCAAAGGCCAGAAAAGCGGCTTGAGGTCAGGAAGCAATTTGGGGGTCTGCTGCGGCAGACCTCCATTTTGTGCGCGCCCGTCTTCCCGCCCTGAAGGTCGCTCCAGAAGACCGGAGCGCCATGATTGCCCACCCGCCGGGCTTGAACGCATTGCAACAGCAACTACTCCTGACGAATCCTCTCCAGATCAAGGCGGCTCCCATCGGTGGACGCTTGCAGAGAATGAATAGTAATTTGCAGAGATAAGTTGCCTGGGGAGATGCGTAAGTTATTGGAAAACAATGGGATTCCCGTGAGCGATTGCAGAGAAGATCGTCTGGGGAAAAGAGAATTGCAGAGAAGGCCATGAAATTCAGATTCAAAGTTCAAGCCTCTCGATTCTCTTGCCACCAGCAATTGCGGGATCGAAAATTCACCGTCGCGGTTTTCACCTGGTGAATCCTCTACTTCGCCGACAAGTGATCGGAGCACCATGATTTGCCCATTCGACGGGCTTGAACGCTTTGCACAGTTGAGCATGGGTGATGGAGTTGTAAACTCTTCTTGATGGATATACCACGGGAACAAAGCGCCGACGCGCTTCAGTCCGCACTTCGTGCGGCTCGCGAGAACGAGAACAGGTGGGTTGAAATGTCCCTTGAGTTCTCGTCTGACAGCGAACGGATGGAGCAGTGGGCCAGCACGGCCAAACTTCGGCGGCACGAAGTTGAGCGGATCGAGGCGCTTTTGGCCGACGCCACGGAACCTCTGAGCTTTCCGAGGCCAGTGTGCAGCGAAGCGGTTGAAAGGATAGACAGATTGGGAGAGACAGGATGGCAGGCGCCGTCGAGGTGGATGAGAGCTATTTGGGCGGTGCCGAAGAAGGGGTGCGGGGCCGGCAGACGGAAGACAAATCGCTGATCGTGGTAGCGGCCGAGGAGGATGGCCGCGGGATCGGACGCATTCGGTTACGGCACATACGAGATGCGTCGGCGTCCAGCCTGCTCCCCTTCGTTACGGACAGCATCGAACCCGGCAGCACCGTTCACACCGATGGCTGGCTGGGATATCTGCCGCTGGAAGCCAATGGATACC
>Ga0182013_10000938_pt1 | contig 40437 bp, 41 predicted proteins | sample 612S2MmetaG_FD_120487 | JGI IMG/M metagenome (GOLD analysis project Ga0182013, IMG submission 120487) | Permafrost microbial communities from Stordalen Mire, Sweden - 612S2M metaG | ecosystem: Environmental > Terrestrial > Soil > Wetlands > Permafrost | place: Sweden: Stordalen | collected... | reverse complement strand
TCGGCACCAACGCTACTGAGTGGGTACTTGTGGATTCACCTCTCGCGATTCCACTCTTCCCGCCAACGACTCCAGGGGCAGCCCAGTTCAGTGCCTTGGTGGGCAAAGGTCTCGGCTAGGAGTCAATGACTCGCCGTAGCCCGTCTTTTCGGGTGACAGGCAAATCTAGTCCTCACGACCGAGCGCTTGCTGGATCGAGTGCCCTTCATGCGCAGTACTCCAAGGGCAACGAAACTACCGCTCAACTCACCGCGCAAACAGCGAACCTCGAAATCGCCAATGCTGCTCGACTTAGCCGAGGCTCCGTAACCAACATCAACAAGGTTACGAAAGCGGAGCGAGTCCATCACGGCGAAACCAAACTTCCCAAGACTGGTTACTACAAGACCGCAGTATCGAGGGGTCGTGGAACCGGCATTCGCTTTCAAGACGGTGCCTATTTGGCTGGTCTTCGTCCCCTCCCGAGGGGAGATCGCTTCATTGCTTACGATGCAACGAAAGCGCCTAAGGCAGCAAAAGTCACCGGAAGGTTCCCCAAGTTCATCAAAGAGATTGGACCAGGGAACTTCGACTCCAGAACCTCGTGGGTGAAATCCCACAGATCATCTGGGTTCGTAAAAGTTGTGGGTCCTCGCAAGAAGCGATTGGCTCACCTAAAGAACTGGACGCACCGAGGCCACATTTGGGTCCCGCGCTAGGAGAAATCGATGGCACAAACGAACACTAAGGTTGCCACCATTCGCGGCACCCTCCTCAAAGTGGGTGTGAGCAAGAACCGTCGCCTGTACACGGCAGAGAACATCAAGAGTGCCGCTGAGGCAGCTAAGAGTGACCTAGCCGCTGGCAAGACACTCAACATGTACACGACTCACGATGCTGCCGCGAAAGACGATCCCATGGCTCTCGTTGGCAAGTTCACCAAGGTGTGGCAGGAGACTGACGGCTCACTCAAGTTCGAGGCCGACGTTCCTAACACCACCACTGGTAGAGACTACGCCAACCTCACGGACGGCGGGTTCCAGCGCACCATCTCTATTCGTGGTGGCTGGGGCTCGACTCCAACGATTGAAGACTACGACGGCCAGCAGGTACTAACTGCTCCCACGCTTCGCCTCGGCGGTGCAGACGGAACGGCTTCTCCCGGCGTCGAAGGTGCATCTATCGAAGGCATCGACTTTCTCGAATCATTCGTTGAGTCCGATGGCAACTTCAACCCGGCTGTTTTCATGGACATCACCGAATCGGTTGACGTGGAACTTGTTCCCTTCAACGAAGAGGTTAAGCCAGAGATCTCGGAAGATGTCATGGAGAGGGTTTTCGAATTCTTGTCCGACGCCATGGAAGCCGACGACCCCAAGAAGCCCTACGGCAACGTTACCTACGCTGACCCTGGCTATCAGGCGGACAAGAAGAAGCGTTATCCACTTGACTCCGAACAGCACGTCAAGGCCGCCTGGAGCTACATCAACGTAGCTAAGAACGCTGCCAAGTACTCGTCCGCTCAACTCGCTCGCATCAAGGGCAAGATCAAGAGTGCCGCCAAGAAGTACGGAGTCAATATTGCTGAGTGGTACGAGGAACTCGTAGCAGGCATCATGGAGACCCTCGAACTCGGGGGCTTCGGAGAGATGTACGCTTCGATGACCGTTTCGAACGGTGACGGAAGTGTCACGACGAACGGTTACGCGAATGACGGTGGAGACCTCCTCGCGGTGGCTCACCGTATTGCCCTCGCCGCAATCATGGGTATGTACTTCATCGACCCAGATCAGGACGGCGACATTGACACGATGGACGTTGCCGCCACTACGGCCCCATCGACAAAGACCGCATCAAAAGAATCGACCGAATCAGTAGAACAGCAGACCATGTGCCCCGCATGTGGTAACGGAGTAAGTGCTTTCCTTCCTTCCTGCCCCTACTGCACCGGACCACTATCTCAGGTGGAGTCAGCCGACAACACCGAGGAAACAACCAACAAGGAGACGACTTCAATGTCTGACACCACCATCCCGGCTGGAACGGCTGACACAGCACCCGCTAACGAGACTGCCCCAGTGGTAGCCGCTACCGAGGGTGCCCCTGCTGCTCCTGCCATCGACTACAAGGCTCTCGCTACCGAGATGCTTGCTCAGCAGAAGGAAGCCGAAGAGGCCGCTAAGGCTGAGGCCGACCGCGTTGCCGCTGAAGAGGCTGCCAAGCCAAAGTCTTTCTCGGAAGAGGAAGTTGCGGCTATCGTTGCTGCCACCAAGGAGTCTGTGACTTCTGAGGCTACTGCTGCCGCTCTCGAAGAGGCACGTCGTAGTGGCGCTATCGACCGCACGGGCCACACCACTGAGACCGCTACGTCGTACTACGACGCGATCCAGGAGGGTGACGAGGCTCAGCTCACGTTCCTCGGCAAGCTCAGCACCGCTGAACTTCAGCGTCAGATCGGTGCTGTTGCATCCGATGACCGCAACCTAATGGCTTTCGCACCGCGCTTCGCTGCGAACAGCCGCTAACCCCCAAGGAGACACTAAATGTCTGATTATGTACAGGAAGCCCTGGACGCTGCGGGGGCTGCGGCCCTCGTCCAGAAGAACATCTCACCGATGTTGCTGGAGTACGTGCGCCGTTACTCACCACTCGTAGGAATCCTTCCTACTGAGAAGTGGGGATCGTCGGTGTACTACTTCAACACTCGCACCGCACTCTCGCAGGGTGGCGCTGTCGTTGACGGTGGAGCTCGCGCTGTGTCGTGGAGCACCTATGTCCAGAACAGCTTCCAGATGAAGCACTACCAGATCCTCGGAGCCGTAACCGGCTACGCGGAGGCGGTGACCAGCGGAACCGTTGGTTCGCTTCGTGCGAAGGAAATGATGGGCGCTTCGAAGTCGCTTGGTTTCACCATTGAGACTAGCCTTCTTTGGGGTGCTGGTACGCCTACGGCGTATGGCCCATACCCTGAGTTCGACGGCCTCGACGTGATCTGCTCGCAGTTCTCGACTGCCTCGACCGGTGGCCCAAACCCTGGTCTCGGCTCTGGAACCATCGACAACTACGGTGGTGCCTCCACGTGGGGTATCCCAACGTTCTCGCCATGGACGCAGGGTGTTGATCAGAACGCTATCGACGCTTCGACCATCAACAGTGGAAACCTCACGTACGGTATGCTCGACTTGCTCATGACGCTTGTTGAGTCCAACGTAGCGGAGCCAATCACCAACGCGGACTACTTCTTGCTTTGCTCCCCCGGAGCCGAAGCTCGACTTAGCCAGTTGGCGTACATCAACCAGCGCTTCTTCAACACTGTTGAGATCACGCCTGGATTGATTGCTCCTACCTACAAGGGCGTTCCGATTGTCAAGACCTCGTTCCTTTCCCCTCGCACCTACGTGTTCCCAACAGTCACGGCGTCGGCAACAGGTACAGGTACCTTGAGCGGTGCCTACAAGTACAAGGTTTCGGCCATCGTCACCAACTTCGGTGAAGTTCAGGCTTCCGCCGAGGCAAGTGTCTCGCCGTCAACATCGGCTGTGTCCCTCGCGTTCACGGTTCCTACGTTCACGTCAGAAGCGTTGACTCCGATCCACTACAAGGTCTACCGCACGGCAGCCTCTGGTGCATCGAACAGCGAGACCCTCCTAGGTATCGTTCCCGCTGCGTTCACGGACGCCTCCGGTAACTCGTGGACCACGACCTCCATCGTGGACAACGGTGCCGCCCTTGTTCCTGCCAACAGCACCAACGTGCCTGCCTCGGCAGCAACTCCATCCACGTACCTCTACGCCAACACGGGCCTCAAGCCTTTGACCAACGGCGCTGAGAACATCTACCTGCTCTCGCGCAGCCCGGACAACATCCTCCGTCCTGTTGTGCGTGACTTCACCCCAATCGACGTGTACCCAACCACTGGTACGCCGGACGCCTTGCCGTTCGCCATCCAGACGGACTGCACGCTTGCCGTACGAGCACCGAAGTACATTGGTCGCCTCGCTAACGTCAACCTCGCGGTGGACGCAACGGCTGGAAACGGTCAGGTACCTACTCAGACGAGCTACTCGTCTGACCCAGTAGTTATCTAGTCCAACAACACTAAGTCCCCCGGTGGGTGTCTCGTAAGAGAATCCTCCCTCGCCCACCGGGGGGTTTGGTTTGCAACGTCTTGAATCCCAAGGGAGAGAAATGAAGACTGTATATTTGAAAAAGAACACTGAGGGTGGTGCTGCTGGGCTCTACTGGGAAGTTGGTGAAGTAAAGGAAGTAAACTCCCTCTTCGCAGATGAGTTGGTCAGACTGGCTCCTGGTGACTATGAGATAGTCCCTGAGGGCGAACCCGTACCCGAAACACCTGCCGCCGAAACTCCTGAGTCAGACGGCCCCGCTGCTGATGCTGACAATGTAGTCGAGACTCCCGCAGAGGAGCCTGTCGCAGAGGAACAATCAACTGAGCCTGCCAAGAAGAAGCCAGGGCGTCCACCAAAGAACAAGACCACGGAGACTGACTCCACTGAATAGTTCAACGGAGTAGAAATGTCTGACATGCTTGACACTCTTGACTTCGATGACAACCCAACTCCTAATTTTGAGTTTCGCCCTCTGGCAAAAGTTTCCGACCTTCGCAAGCGTTGGCCCGCTCTTACCAATGCAAAAGATGATGACGTTCTCTACGCTGCTCTTGTAGACGCCACCAGAGAGATCGAGGACCGCACCTCTCGCAGGATCGCTCCCTTCACGGGACATCTAGAAGAGATGGCCCTCGTTGGTACGAACCCGAATGAATACGGTGGTGGTGGCAATGACCTGCCAATGAGTCTTCAGGGTTCTTTGGGTCAGTCGTACGCCAGTGCCCTCGGTATCAACGGCCTCATTCGCCGCTTCTGGCTTGACGAGTACGCCCCTCGCTACCCCGAGATGTGGGAATACGAAGTTACCGAACTGTTGGTACAGACGACCTACGGTAGTTACCAGGACGTTCTCTCCTCCAATGGACTGATCGACCTCGAAAAGACGAACGGCTTTGCATGGCTGACGATTGGTTTCTTCGCTCCCGAAGAATCACGAGTTCGCATCGTCTACAACGGCGGCTACGTCTACGACACACCCGGCTCACTACAGCGAGCCTGCCTACTGCAAGCGGTTGAATTCCTCATCATGGAATCCGAACCACAGCTTCGAGACAAGATGAGCATTGACGAGATAGAGCGTCAGATAACAAAGCTGGTAGCCCCGTGGGTTAAGGGGCCGTAGTGCCTCCGGTTGAAGTTAAGGGCTGGTCCAACGTCAGGGACTATTTGGGACGCTTCAAGAAGCGCCTCGAAGAACCGGGTCCTGTCATCCAGCAAATCGCCATGATGTTCTCAGCAATGCAGGCCGAGCGATTCGCCAATGGTGGCACCTCCGTCTTTGGGACCAGTAAGTGGCCCCAGATCACAGAGAGCACCATCGCTCGCCGTCGATACAACCCCGGCACTAACCCTAACTCTCCGAGCCTGGTGCAACGAGGATATCTACGAGCGGCTAACGTCTCTCCAACATACTCATCGTTTGACCTCTTCTCCAATGAACTGACTATCAAAATCGAGCCCAAGGGCGGTAGATGGTACGGTGGTGGTGGCGGAGACTACGCCCAAGCCCTGATGCAAAAGGGTTTCAAGTTCGTAGAGATCACGCCGGTCTTCCGCAAGATGGCCAACGAACTCGTTGATCGCTACTTGATGGGCGATGACATTGACGACTACAAGAAGTCTAAGGACTCAGATATAGTCGGCACAGAAGACGACAGACGTTACCGTCACTCAAAGGGCGGCAAGCGAGGCGCTGGTCAACGCTCTATGCGTGAACAGTCCGACATGGAAGTCCGCATGAAGCGATTCAAGGACATGCCGCAAGATCGTCAGAGTTTCGAATACGCCAAGTGGAAAACTCACGGCAGGATGCACTGGAATACCACTGAGTTCAAGTCTGCCAGGGACGAGTACAACGAAACGCGAATCGTCAACACGCTCTATGCGAGGTATCCAGACCCCGCCGAACGCACCGGGATAATCGACTGGTCTTCCTTCGGTAGCGAATCAGAGTATCGAAACTCCGTGAGATCCACTCGCCAATTCTTTTCTTCCGTGAGGGACGGTAAGCCGTAATGCCAGAAAGACTACCCTCTCGACAGACCGGCGATCCACGCAGCCCACACTCACCTAAGTGGTGGGAGAACTGGAATCTCAGTTACTTCACTGACCAATACGGGCGTATCTACGGCGCTGGCTCGGTTCTAGAAGCCAGCTATCGCACTCTGGAGAAGTGGTTGCCCACTTACGTCGTTGAATTCAATCGACAGATAGGTGCCGATATTCTTCGTCCCCCGGTTTACCGCGACATCCTTCCTGACTACGACACCCTGAGCGCTGATAGCAACGAGCCGCGATTGATTGCGACCGTTCCTCACACCATTGGCGATGTCGGCCAACTGGGACGAACCTATCAGGTCACTTGGCGTCTGTCGATTGAAGTCTACCTTTACGGCACGACTGACTGGCAAGAGACACAGGCGATGACCATGGCCTATGCCGCAATGGTGCGCACAATCCTGGTACAGAATCAAGACCTGGGAGGACTTTCGCGCTCGGTCATCTTCGAATCAGAAGAGTACTACGAGGGTGAGCACACGTCTACTCGAACAACTGGCATTACCTTCCTTCACTTTGCAGTGACCGTAGACAATGTGCAGTCAATCGATGGACCTCCAATTTCTCTGGATCCATATCTTGCCGAAGGTTCCATAACCGCTCCAACGTTTATTCCGATCCCGCCCAACCCTGAGGCGGAAACCTCACAAGTCACCGTGGCCAATACTCCGGTGCAAATGGATCCCGAATGGCTCTCTCAAAATTAAAGGTCATTGTGACCGCCGCGCATGTTGTACAGGACGACGATGGGGCTCAGTTGGTTCCCGGATTTGTCTACGACGTTAAGGATGCGCCAGTAATCCATCAGCTCCTTGCGGACGACTCTCTACGACTCGTTCCTGTCAAGGAAGAGTCAGCACAAGTAGCTGACTCGAAGCCTGCACGAACAACCAAAGACTCGGCCCCGGCTGACTCCAACCCCTCCTAGGAGATCTAATGGCTAACATTGCCCCAGGTGTATACGTCAACGTAACTGCCGCTGGCCCTAACCCTACGCTACCTGCATCAACGGGGAACTGGTTTGTTGCCGGACTAGCAGCCGGACCCGCAAACACGGCATTCCCAATCCGATCAATCAACGACTTCACCACGTACTTCGGCCAGATCGTCAACGGTCAGGTTACCGGTCGCTACGTCATCTCAGCAAACATGTCGAGTCTCACTCTCTACGACGCTCTTGATGAGTTCTTCCACGACGGTGGAAACACTGCATATGTTTCGCGTATTCAGCCAACGTCAACTGGCGTCGCTGCTGCCTCTTCGAACTCAGTGAACGCTTGGATTCTTACCGCTAACGGCAAGGGAACGTGGGCCAACTCCTCTAGCGCCAACGCCTCTGGTGTGATCGTAACGATCACTGGCTACACGGTTGGATCGCAGACCGTTTACAGCGCAACGATTTCCTACAACGGTATTGCAATTGCTGCCACTAACGGGCTCCTCACCGACACCGACTTCATCAACTGGGTTCAGTCCCTCCAGGTTGGCTCGGGTGGTGGATTCATTACCGCCGCTTCTCAGGTTGGAACCTCTACGCTGCCATCATCTGGTTCTACCATTACCATTTACCTCACCAGTGGAACTGACGTGGCCATTGCCGATGCTGACGCTGCTGTTGCTCTTACGGCCTTCACTGCCCTTCTGGGACCGGGACAGGTTTCGTACCCTGGTGGAACTTCGGCTACCGACTGGAACAACCTCGTGGCTCACGCCATCGCGTTCAACCGTGTTGCCTACCTTGACGCTCCGAACACCGCGACCGCTGCGACCATCGAGACTCAGGTGGCTACTTTCCAGGGTGTCGCCAGCGACTCCTCGTACGCTGCTGTCTTCGCTCCGTGGGTAGTAATTCCCGGCGTGGTCAACACCAACGCTTCGACGCTGACGAGCCCGGTGTTCAACCGTACGGTTGCCCCAAGCGCGTTCGCCGCTGCTTGTGCTGCTTCCAATGACGCTAACTCTGACGCCAACAACCCAGCCGCAGGAACCAACTTTGCCTCCACCTACATCACTGGAGTAACTCAGACATATGTGCAGAGTGACCTTGCGAACCTCAACGCCGATGGCGTATGTGTCATCAAGCAACTTCCAACTGGTCAGTACGTTCTGTGGGGCTTCCGCTCTGCGGCCTTCAACCCAGCGTGGACGTACCTCAACAACGTGCGTATGCGTATGCAGATCGTGTTCCAGGCTGGCAGCCTTGCCGAGTCCTTCGTCTTCGGAGAGATCGACCCGAAGGGTAAGTTCTTTGCCCGCCTCAACGGCGCACTTGGTGGCCTCATGCTCGGCTACTACCAGAACGGATCGCTCTATGGAGCCACTCCTGGTCAGGCGTTCTCGGTGAACACCGGCCCATCGGTGAACACCGCTGTCACCATTGCCGCTGGCCAAGTGAATGCCAACATCAATGTCAAGCTCTCGCCTTTTGCGGAGAACGTGAACATCAACATCACTAAGTACAACTTGACCACGGCTATTCCAGCCTAGTCCACTGAGGAGCCACTAGATGTCTACTTTTAACGCCACCGGCACCAACAACCTACAGTACGCTTCTGAGCAGCAGTGGCAGGCCGTACTGACGTTCACCGATGCCTCAGGCACCGTCTGGACTGTCACCTTCGACAAGTTCTCTGGTGGTGACGCCACTTCGTCCAACACGAAGTATCGTCCCTCGGGCATGTTGAACGAAGTCATTGTTGCTGCGCTTCCCGTCTACTCAGACATCATGCTGAGCAAGGGATTCAACAACAATAACGACCAGAACAACAAGTACGGCGGCGACTATGCCCTCCAGCAGGCCATTCGTAACTCGGCGGGCCTCGCCCCTGGTGTAGTTTCCATCACCCCCCTCACCTCTGGTGGTGTAGCGTGGGGATCACAGCGCATCTACTACGGTGTGGTCTCTGAAATCGCTGACGGTGCGACTGACTCTGAATCGGGCGCGGTACGCTCGTGGAGCACCAAGTTCACCGTTTCTTCGGTCGCTGACTAACCAGTATTTTCCAAACTAGCTATTCTTCCGGGGAGGACGAATGCCACTTGACATCAAACCCGACACGTCTAATGACGAGGCCATTGCGCCTACTATTGCCGAACCAGAGCCACTGAATCTAGCTCCAGTGTTCCCGGCGTTAACGCCGGATGAGGAAGAGAACGAGCCAACGTCGCCTCTAGGCAACATCAAGGCCAAGCGTGCCGGTTTCATGGACAAGATGTACAAGGACATCCACGTCCCGCGCTGGCTTCCGGAGAACGGTCTCCCATACCTATTCGTACGCATCCGTCCAATCCAGCAGACCGAACTCTTCGCCGCCATCAGAAAGCGCAAGGACGAGTACGACCAGCAGGTGCTGAACAAGGAAACTCCTCCAGAGGACTCGGGCATGAAGGCGAATGCCGACCTCGTGGCCATGGCTACCAAGGGCATTTACTTCCTTGCGGACGAAAAGGACACCACCAAGTACGCCGTCACCGGTTCGACCGACTCTGCCAAGTGGACCAAGTTCGATGGCAGCACCGGTCCTATCACCGCTGAACTCCTTGGTATCACTGTTGATTTCCGCGATCCTGTTGCCTCTCTCGTGCGCGGCGTCTTCAACGACATTGATGGTGACCTTCTTTGGTTCACCAACCGCCTCCTCGAATTCTCTAACCTCTCCAACTCTGAGGCCGACACGGCTTTTTAGAGGCCCTGAAAGATGATCCGCATATAAAGTGGGCAGCCGCCGCTATGCGACTGGGTCAAGACCCAGTACAGTTTCTCGATCAGGGCGATGAGGATTTCCTTATATCAATGGCCGTCATTAGATCGGCCCGAGAAGAAGTGCAGAAAGAGAAAGTTGAGGAAATCAAGGCGCTGTCGTCTCGCACGGCACATGAACTAGCTGGGATTATGGTCAAAGTCATGAGGTAGTCCCACTCAACCCAATCTTTCCGTCTCCACTGGCGGACGAAACCGCCTCCCTTCGGGGAGGTTTTTTTCGTGTCTAGCCCCTCCCTACGACCCAGGACATCATGGCCGAAAACGCTATCGAAATTCTTATTGATGTCGCTACCCAAGAGGGAATCGCGTCATTAGACGACTTCACCAAGGTTCTCTCTGACACTGCCGGGAAGGTCGGGGCAGTCTCTGACTCGATAGACGAACTCGATGGTGCTCTTTCCGGTATCGCCAAGAGTGGTGCAAGTGCGCAGGACATGGCTGTACGCATGGTCTCTACCCTTGAGGACTTTGGCATCGAGGTCAAAGATACCGATGGTCTTGTTGCTGCCCTTGCGGGCACTCTCACGAAACTGGGAGCCTCAGGTAAAGAGGCAGCTGATGGTGTTGGTCTGGCCACCGATGCTAACAAACTTCTAACCGACTCATCCAAACTAGCCACTGATCAGATCGTTCGTCAGGGTGGTGCTCTAAAACTAGTTGCTACCGAGGCTATTACCACGGGTGACGCGATAGCCAGTGCTGAAGCCAGAGCCGCTATTGGTGCCACGGAGGCCGCTGCCGCCATCGAAACGATGGGTACCGGATACGTCAAAGTAGCCACCACCGCTGAACTCGCTACCCCGGCCCTCATGAAGGCCGCAACGTGGGCTGGTATTGGACTTGCCGGACTTGCCTACGAGGGCATCAAGCAGTACTCTGCATTCAACAAACTCATCACTCAGACCATCACCCAGGCTGGTGAAGCGCCGTCGAAGATGGGCTTCCTCTCCGGCCTTGCGGAGTCCGTCGCTAAGTCTACAGGTCAAGGACTTGATGACGTAGCCAACACGATCTACCGCGCGGCTTCTGGTACTGCTGCTTGGAATGACGGCCTCGGTGCCACCAAGAAGCAACTTGCCGACATCGTTACCAACGTTTCGAAACTCAACGTCGTTGGTGGGATCGCCTCTGGTGCTGAGTCGGAACAAGCATCGCGAGTTATTACCGCTCTTATTAACTCGAACATTCGAGGGGTTGGAAGAAGTTCGCTTCAGGCTGCGGCTCTTGTTAACGCTGTCGTTGGTTCTGGTGACATGCGCCTTGCCGACCTCGTGCCGGGTATCGGTCGTGGTTTGCTTTCGTCCGCCGTCGCCAACAACCTGAGTGCCAAGGACGCCCTTGCGTGGGTGGCAACCCTTACGTCGCAGGGCACCACCGCCTCTGTCGCTGGTAACTACGTCAAGACCGGCGTCAACTTGCTGGCTCACCCTTCCGCCCAAGGTGTTGAGGCTCTCTCCATGCTCGGCATCAAGCCGGGGGAGTTGGAAAACCTCATGTCAGGTCCTGGTGGACTTGTCTCTGCTCTGTCAACCTTGAAGACAGGTATGAAGCAGCTCAACCCGAGCAGCATGGCGAAGTACTTCTTCCACGAGGCCGGTGCAGTGTATCCTGGTGGCAGTGGGCTTCAGGGAGCCGTTGCCAAACTCCAAACGTGGTCCGCTGGAGAACTCTCTCCTACGTTCATCAAGAACTGGGAAGCGAACAAACTCACTCCGCAAGAACAGACTCAGGCGACTGACCTCATCTTGACCAAGGCGTTCGGTGGATCCAAGCAGTTCGCAACCATCGCCGCCGTCATCAACAACCTGGGACTGGTCAAGGGTATCGAGGCTCACATCGGCTCCGAGGACACGGCGGCCTACTTCAAGGCTCAGTATGCCCGTACCGAAGCGACTCCTTCGCAGCAGTTCAAGCGTATGGGACAGAACCTGCTCGTTGACTTGGTGAACGCTGGCAAGACACTTACTCCGCTCGCCCTCACATTCGGCCACATCATGACCGGCGTGATCGACGGACTCTCTAAGTTCAAGGGTGTCCTTATAGGCTTCGCCACTCTAGCCATGGGCCTACTTGGTGCCGCCGCCATTGGGAAGGGCGCTCAGCTACTTAGTCACCTAGGACCAGTCATAGGTGCGGGGTACAATCGCCTCGGTCTGATGACCAAGGGTTCTGCGTTCGGTAACGCCATGGAAGAAAAGGCCAACAATGGCCGATTCAAGTACCTCAACATTTACGAGGGGAAGAAGGGCAAGGTTCTCGGCAAGCTAGGCGGCGAAGCCATCAGCTCTGGGAACATTCCTGCTACCGATGCTGCTCTGAGTGCAGACGGGAAGGCGCTTCAGACCACTGGAATGAAGCAGGTCGATCTCTTGGAGGAGATTGCCACCAACACTCGTGTTTCGGATGCCGAAGGTGGCACTGGTGGTGCTAGGTTCGGTGGGGGCGGCGGTGCTGGTGCCGTTGAGCGTGAATCAACGTACGCCCCTCAGTTGAAAGATCCTGTGACGGGAAAATTCCTTTCTTACTCAGACTCTGCTGCTCTGTCTACTCGTATGTCCGAGGAAGAGAATGCCTCTCAGATGGGAGCGTACTACTACGGGTCCATGGGTAAGGGCCGTAGTCACCTTGGATATCTTGGCAAGACTACTGAGGGCGGAGCTACTGACGCTGCCGAAGCCGCTAGTGGTGCTAGTGATGCGGTCGAAGACATTGCAGCGCCCGCATTACTAGACACTGGCGAGGCTGTTGGCGGCGGAATGCTGTCTGGAATTGGTGAAATGGCCGGTGGAATCATGGGTGGTCCGGTCGGAATGATGGGCATGATGATGGCCCCAATGTTGATCGGCGCATTGACGCCTGCTCTCGGGAAACTTGGCTCATTGCTTGGCGATTGGTTCGGAGGCGGGAAGACACCCGTTTACAATCCGCACATCAAAAATCCCCTTGACGTAACCAGTGCCTCCGCAAGACTTGCAACGGCAACCAAGAATCTGCGTGCATATCAACACCTTGTCAAGAACAAGGCCGGAAAGAAGGAATGGGAGAACGACGCAAACTCCATTCTGGCCAACGGGCCTGGTTACTGGGCTGCACACGAGGCTTACATTAAGGCTGGAGGAGAGAGATCTGTTGCCCTCCGAGACGCCAACAAGGTTGACATGACGGCAGAAAGTTACCTGTATGGCAACAGAAAGGATCTATGGAGTCGTCTCGTCAATATAGATAAGACACGAGCAAACGCAGCGGCACTTGGCGGTGTCAATGGTCCGAGGGAACAAGACGCTGCACTGAAGAGGTACATTGCTGCCCTTCCGGGTGGACCACAAGGAAGTCTGCAAACGGGAATCTGGAATCAGATCAAGGCACACGGCACTACTTTTGCTTCGGACTACAAAGACATTATTGCTCCCACGCTTCGTAATGAACACAAGTATTACGAAAAGGTTTTTAGTGACGCCTCTCAACAATCTATCCAATCTCTAAAGAAGGACCACGTAGGTGTACTCGCGTCGATGTTGTCGGGTGGGTTGTTCAATAACAATTCGACTCTTCAGGAAAACCACAAAGAGATTTCTGACATTCTCAACAACAAGCACATAGGCCCGAAGGCCGCAGTAGCACTTCTTCCGCTGCACGCCAGCGAGTATCACAAGATTTATATGGCCGACCAAAGGGAGCTCCAAGCCAAGACCGCCAGTGGTGCTTATGAGTTAACTGGCGATGCCCGAAAAGCCTTTGAAGAACAGAAAAGTGACGCCAAGGCTCAACTCGAAAAGACCGACCACCTCATTCAGGAAATGCGTCATGCGGCGGACGATACCAAGTTGAATGACGGAAGCATCCAGAAACTAGCGAAGGATAACGCTGCGGCACTCGTTGCCAGCGGACTGCCTTTAGCTATTGCCAACGCTCTTGCTACCGCGCTTTCTCCGTACATGAAGAGACCGACAGTGGTAGGAACGGGCGGCACGGTGTCAGGTGGTAATGGAAACGTTGGTAATGCTCTAGCAGCAGCAGGGGGTAGTCGTTAATAATGGCAACAGTACCTAACTTCGGTAACGGCTCTCTTCTATGGCTTCAGCCCAAGATCAGTAGAGCAAATCCGAAACAACTCACGGTCATCACCCCGCACGCACTTTCTGGTGGCTCGTACCGCAAGGTAACCATGATGGTGATGGGTGACGTAGAGATGGATCAGGTTTCGGGCAGTGGTGGCCTACAGGTGATTGACCGTCCCCGCCGAGTCGCGGCAACGCAGTGGTACGACCGTTCGCCATTCCAGTTGACACTCAACTTCATCATGGACACCACCATCACTTCCTCAACGCCAATCAACGACATGGAAGAGATGCAGTCATGGCTTGAAGCAGCGTCCACTGCGGGCACCATCATTCAGCCCCCCTACCTAACGATCACCGGGCCGACCCCTGGAACTGGGCGCTCGTGGATGCTCTCTACGCTTACTGAGAAGTCACGCCTCTACACCCCATCCGGTGGGCAGCTTCAGGTGATTGGGGTGGCCGTCCTTTACGAGTTCAATCCCCCATTCCCCTACGGTTCTACCAGTCCAGCCAAGACACAGCAGCAGACTGCTGTTGACAAGACATCCAAGACCTACGTCATAAAACCCGGTGACACGATCCTGAAGATTGCTGCCTCGCAAATGGGCAAGGCCAGTACCGCGAACGAGAATGCCATCAAGAAAGCTAATCCTCACACCATCGGTACCACGAAGATCACCACCAATCTAGCGCCGCTGGCCGGAATCGTTCTCAGAATTCCAGCGGCATAAATGGCCAAGACAACCACGCTCTCCGCGAACTCCGGCGCAACATCGTCATCATCTCTGCTAGGAACCAAGCAAGGTACCGAGAACTTGGACCTTAGTCCGGACATAAGTTCTTCAGCGGTCAAGGGAACCCCAGGCTTCGGCTCGCTGGGACTTCAGAACCTACAGGTATGGGACTTCGCCACCAACACGGGCGCGGCTCTCAAGAGTTTCTATACCGAAGCCATCACGCAAGTTCTGTACGAGAAGAACATGGCGGGAGCCACGACGCTCACCATCTCTATGAGCGATCCAACGAGGAAGTTGCTCAACGAATTTCTGGTACCTATAGAGAACTCAGAACTAGCTCAGGAAGGAACGACGCTCGGCACTAGAGATCAACAGTTCTCTCAGGGTGTCTCCATTGCCATCAAAGATCAGGGCCGCATCCTGCACTACGTTCTCTCTCAGTCGGCCAAGGCCGGGGACCAGTTGCAGATTACGTGTGAGGCGCTTGCTGTCTATCGACTACGCCAGCAGGTCTCACGAGTTGCGTCAACAACGACTACCTCATCTACTGCTGTTACTCAGTTCGTACAGGGACTTGTTCTGGCGCTCAACTACCCCGGATCGAAGTATCCCAAGGTCAGCTTCGTCGGTCCTGACTACGCCACCATCTGGTCACAACTTTCGGGCAACGCCGGGGTGCCTATCGTGACCGAGCAACTGTCTCGCGGTACGACCACAGACCCGTACGAGGACTCATGGACGTGTATCCAGCGCATAGCCTCAACTGTGGGGTGGCGTCTCTGGGAGAACAACAACACCTTCTACTTTGGACCGGACGAGTACTGGCTCGGCCTGCTGACCAAGAACGGGGTGGGAGACGCGGTACCGCCCATCAACTCGGCCATGGGCACCCTCGGGAATAAGTTACCGATACTCCAAGAATTCACTCCTCAGACCCTTGACATGGACTTCGACTGGGATGTTGAGGCACCATTCGGACAGATTACTGGCACCGTTCTCTGGGGCAACGGGTTCCCCTATGAGATAGGCGAGATCGTGAGGGTCGCAAAACTAGGACCGGCGAACGGAAACTGGATGGTGTACGACATGCAGAGAGACGGATACTCACCCATGGCCACACTCACATTGCAGGTCCCAACTCCGTACGCCTTCCTCTATGAGCCATCGTCGCTGCCGTACGCGGGCATTCCGCTCAAGGCCACCCTGGCGCAATAGGAGTTTAGGTGACAGACTCGAATACCGTTCTTCAAGGACAACTCAAGCAACAGGGCTTACACACCACGCGCCCTCAATACACCAACATCCTCTACGGAACTGTCGTGCAAACAGACGTGTCCATTGCACCGATCCTCCCGGTCGGAGCCACGAGTCCAATACCGACCGGCATGATGACCGTCTCTGTACCAGTCCTGGGCAGCAACTACGTAACGACGCCTATCCTTTATCCTGGTGGTGTCGCCCCAGCGGTAGGGACTCAAGTTGCCGTGGGGTTCACTCCAAACGGAACTCCAATCTGCGTGACGATATACACACCCGCCCCGCCCGAGGTGTTCTATGTCGGGGGATGGGGCGGCATGGTGGCTCGATGCGTAGCACCCTCCTCCTAGAGACTTGCTTTTCCTCAACTCGATGATATAATTATCAATAGGATCGGTTTCTTTTGCCCAATCCCATCTCTAACCTCACCGCCACATGGATTAGTGGTACAGGAATAGAACTTGACTGGACCGCTGCTACCGACGCGACGAACAGTTCTTCATACCTTGTGTACGTTCTTCTGGACGTGAACACCGTCACGCCAACGTGGACACTGGTGACCACCATCGGTGCTGAGATCGTTAATGGTCCAACAGGAATCGTGGCCCTCCCTCCGGCTACCTCATACCAGTACCCCTGGGCGTCTGCTCTCGTGCTCTGGTCTACCGCCGTAGCGGCACCCAACTCCCTGGCATTCCAGGTCGTGCAATCCGATGGCTCGGGGAACACCGGCACTGGTGTCACTATATCCGCCATAGCACCGGCTCAGACATTCCCGACTGCTCCTCCGCATCTACAGAATCTTCCGGCCCTTGACGCCTTCGGGCAATTCTTAGTAAACAATCAAGACTCCTACGCTGAGATCGCAGACTCAGTAGAAATCATCGTTGGTACGCAGATAGGCCAGAGACCTGCGCTGCCTAACTTTGGCATACTCGATCCCACCTTCACCTACCCCGTAGACACAGATGGAATTGCTAGTGTCGTCGAGTTCTGGGACGAGCGAGCCAACCCAACTATCACCGCCACTTATGAGGACGTGATCGGGGGCGGCGATACCAACGTAACGATTGCCTTGGCCATCAATAACACCAACTCTGGAGTCGGATCTTTCAATGGCTGATAGCTACATCCAATTGCCAATACCAGTTGACGCCGACGCGCTCACGCAACAGATCATGTCCAATGTGGCTGCCTACTTTCCTGGCTGGGTTCCTCGCGAAGGCAACCTGGAAGTAGCCCTGATTGAGCAAATCGCGCTCTTGGTCGCAGAGGCCGCGACGGCAGCCAGTGATGTTCCGTCTCTGATATTTGAATACTTCGGGACACTGGTGAACATTACACCAATCGCTGGCAACTTCGAACAAGTGCAGGTAACCTGGACTCTGGTCTCTCCGGCCACAGGTGCTGGCTATCAGATACCGGCAGGCACTATCGCTGGTTTTTACTGGCAGGGTGCTGCGTATCAGTTCCAGACCATTCAGGACTACGTGATCGCTAACGGTCAGTCATCCATGAACCTCATCATGCAGTCTGTAGCGACGGGAGCGGTGTACGACCTCGACGCACTAGCAACGAACTCCTCGTTCAATACGAGTCAGTACCTAGTGCCCTCGACGCAGGACCCGCTTATTTCTACCATCCTCATCATCTCGACGCCCTCGACGCTGCCTACCCTTACACGAGCTACCGATCCAGAAAGCACTTCGGCCTACCTAAATCGTCTTGCTAACGAGCTTCAACTTCTTGCGCCTCGTCCTATCACCCCTAATGACTACTCTACATTCTCGCAGAATGTGAGTGGAATTTTTAGAGCCACTACGTATGATGGAATAAATCCATTGACCAATCAGGCAACGGCAGTCAACTCGAACCTAACCGATGTGGCATCTACCCCTAGCGGTTGGACGGGAATTGGCGATGGTACCCACAACGACACATTTGGTCTTGGTGGAACCTCGCCAATCGCTTACGGGCAGGTCACCCGTACCTCAACGTCACTCGTAAGTGGGGCATTGTTGCACGCTGCGGCGTCGCAAGGAACATCTACGATGCAGGTGGCCATTACGTCCCCGACGTTTTCAACGTCGCTTTCTTCGTCTAACCCTGCGCTCATCAAAATAACGGACACTACTAACGGCAATGAAGTGGCAATTGCTATTGGCGCTACGGCTCTTTCAGGCGGCTACCAGACCCTTACACTCGCGTCTCCTCTCCGCGCCGCCCACCCAACTACGGCCACCGTCACTATTTACGATGGTGTCATGCTTCCCACTGTCGGGGCTGCTCCTGGATCCGCTGGAACATTGCCGTCCAACACCCCCAACTACATTGCGTCCATCGTGACCACACCAGGATCTGACTCCGGGGCAACGATTGTCACCGCAGCATTGGCGCAGTACATCGACGGTTCATTCGTTACGTTCTGGTCTGCTCCGGTTCCAGCCACCCCCGCCTCCGGGACGCCTCTAACCAAGCGAGTGTACGTAGCAAGCCAAAACACCTACACCACTACGAACAGCCTTGCCGGGTCAAACCCATCGTCGCTATTCAATGAAATCAAGCCGACCATTTGTTCGATAACAATGTTCGTTGGGTGGGCCGGTGGAACTCCTGGTGACACACAGAAAATCCTTGGCACCAATGTTGCTCAGTCTCCGCTGTTCCTTTTGAATGGTGACGATCAACCTAACCTGTCTACCTCCTTCTTCAACTTCGTTCCTGACCCCAGTTTGGATACCTACTGGTACTCCAACTGCAATACGTTCTCCTGGACCCTTCCGAACAGTGGTGTGGTCGCGCTTCCTGGTTATGGAATGCAGTACTCGGGAACCGGGGCGGCTCTCGGAAGTTCATTAACGGTGTCTTCTCAGGCGTTTATACTGGATAATACCGCTGTTGACCTCGGAACCGCTACCTCACGAACATATTCACTTATCGCTACAGTTGATGCCTCCTACACCGGAGCGACTTATGGTGACATCACTGTTGAGGTATATGATCTTACCGATAGCACTGTATTGGTCTCGTGTGTACCATCTGCGCCAGGAATACAAAACCTCGTTGCATCATTCACACTCACGGCCCCTAAGGCGGTTCAGGTAAGGGTCATCTTCGGGGCCGGACTCAATGTTCCCATTAACTCCTCGGTAATTGTATCTTCACTTGGGGTTATGAATGGGAACCAGACCGCTGCCTACTATGTGGCAAACAACGACCTGGGGTATTCCTACACTCCCGGTGGATTCTACTCGACACAGAACTTTGTTCTTGCCCGCACCGTTGGAGTAGTTCCGGTCACTGTAAATGGATTGGCTGTTTCTGATGCACAGTCGGACGCGCTCTTCGCATATCTCCAAGGTCGTCGTGAGGTCAACTTTACCAACAACATTCTTGAGCCTCAGTACGCACCCATTGATGTTCAGTGGAGTGCATACATATCTTCGGGGTACTCTGCCACATCAGTTCAGACGGCTGTTACAGCAGCGATTTATAACTTCCTCTCACCCGCTACGTGGGCTGGGGGAGACTCGGCACCCCCTTACTGGGACCCGTCACAGAACACCGTGCGCATCCTTGACATCGGTGCAGTTATCGCTCAGGTACCGGGTATCAGTTCGGTCGTCACGGTCACAACTCGCGTTAGCTGGCCTATCTCGGGCTCCTATGGAACCTCTGACATTACATTCACGGGCATCGCCGTATTGCCTATCGGCAACCTTGTCTCCGGAACCATACTCGTCTCAGTCTTGGATCAAATAAGCACCGCCTAATGTCGAACCCATCATCCTCCTACTACACGGCACAAGTCTACGACACGCTTCCTCAGTCACTCCAGGAACAGGATGCTGCGAATGGATACCAACTTTGGTGGTTCATTCAGGCGCTGGTGAGCGAACTCGACTCGCTCTCGGCCCTTTACTTCGACTCCATTGGTGGTGGCACCACGGTGTTCCCGGTTGACCCCGCACCTATTGCCTATTCGCCAGCAATGCTGAAGTCCAGCGTTGCGGAAACGGATACTTCGTTCACCTTATTCAACACCAACCCAACGTGGAATCAGATCAACTCTGCGTCCAACTTTCCCATAGAGATAGAAGGGGAAAGGATTCTTGTCCCCGGATACTCAGTGGCCACCGAAACCGTCATATCTCCCGGTACCGTCATTGCCTCGGGAGGCAACCTATCATCCCCGCACGGTCAAGCCCTCCTTTCCATGCAAACGGGTGGCAATCTAGTTCTGACATTGAGTTCTGTTACGATCTGGCAGTCCGGTACGTCGTCAGCCGGGTCCTATGCCATCCTTCAGGACGACGGTAACTTCGTTGTTTACAGCTCTAGCAACGTCGCTCAATGGGCCAATGGTCAGAACGGAAATCCTTATGCCGTTATGTACCTACAAGATAGTGGTGCTTTTATAGAAAGATCGTCTTCTGGGGTATTATTGTGGCAGGCTCCGGGAACCCCTGCCATTAGCACCGCTTACAACTGGACGGCCAACGAGGTTACGCTTACTGGCGTCACTCGCGGGTGGGACAACACTACGCCCGCGCCGCACCTAGCAAGTTCAGGTGCCACTGGCGAGTTCGATCTAACCAACTACTTCGGCGCTCCGGGCTGGTCACAAATACTCGACATCAATCGATGCCCATCATACGCACTTCCTTGGCTCGGCCAATTTGTTGGTGTAGACCTTACCAAAACCCCTGATCTGACCTATGAACAGTCTGTACAGAAGATCCTGTCTCGCCCCGGATTCGAACGTGGCACCGTGGCCTCTCTTCAAAGTGCGCTCGCGGCATTCATCAACGACTCAATACCTTCTAACGCCACACCGGTAAACACTTCGCAGATTTTGTGCCTTGAGAACACGGCACCACTGGCACCAAGCGCTGCGACCCTGAACTCATCTTCGTTTGATGCAGTTATGGCCTCTTTGTCTCCTCTCGGCTGGTGGAAGGCTGCTGATGCAGTGAGCTCGACCACCGCTATTGACTCCTCAGGCAATGGTCACACCGGTACGGTTACTGGTACGGTTACTTTTGGCGAAACCGGCCCAATTGCCGCACTGTCAGCCGACACCGCAGTGCTGTTTAATGGATCTACTGGTGGGATCGACTGTGGCGTTATGTCTCCACTCATCAGCAATACACCAGCAAGTATTGCCGGTTGGTGCTACTTCCCAACAACGAACTCCAACTATGGTGGAGCGTTCGGATTTCGAGAGACTTCGGGCGGTGCAAACATGTTCTACGTGTCGCAACTTGTTGGCGGCAGTTCAAACGAGTTGGAAATTAGATACGGCAACAGTTCGGGAACATTTCAAACAGTCAATCCAATCATCACTACGAATCAATGGGTCCACATAGTCGCTACTTATGATGGAACATACTTACGTGCTTATGTGGATGGAGCCCTGTCCGGCATAACAGGTGTAATTGGCGGTTACTACTCCAGCACTCTTGGCCATATGGCTCTTGGATATCAGCCTCAGCCAACCTCGCCATCGAACTTCTTCTCGGGAGAAGTGGCTAACGTTGGGGTTTTCAACTACGCACTATCTGCTCAACAAGTCACTGCCCTCTACACCTCTACCGCCAACCCTCCCACCACTATAACAACTGGTGTCGGTGGTCTTGGATTCTCCCCGACGATAGTTCTAGCCAACACGAACTCTGCGTGGAACACTCTTGGTACCAACAGTAGCTTTGTCATTCAGATCGACAGCGAGAAGATTCTCGTCCCTCAAGGGGTGTACAACTGGAGTGCGGGGCCGGTCCCATTAATCAATGCCTCTAGGGGTTACGGTGGAACAACTCCGGCAACACACTCAGCAGGAGCAACGGTATCCCTTGTGTCATCGTCATCGTTATACGGGTACAACCAATATGGAATCACCCTGCTGGTTCCGGCTACATACTTCAACATTTACACGTACAACTCTTTGTTGGTCGCCGCTGGTGGTTCGGGAATAACGTACGCCACGATGGACTCATTCATTGCTGGGCTTGGAGTCTCCAATCAATACAACAACCTCAACTCTTCGGCTCTTCCCTCAGCGGCCAACTCTTTTTCCAACTACGTTTACTCTCAACGCCCCGCAGGAATCGAGGTCTATGTGGGCGCGTACTGATGGGTAATTAATACTAAAAGTCGTCAAGGACAACGGAGACAACTATCATGGGTAGCGGCACAACCTCAAGACTCAAATTCGAATACCCCGTTGGCACTGACCCAGCGGCTATCCCTACTGACGTTCAGGGATTGGCTGATGGCGTTGATGCTGAGATGATGCCGTGGACGCAAGCAACGAGTGCCCCTGTGACCCCCGTGTCGGGTCAAGTGTGGTGGAATCCCACGACTACTGCGTCAACATTCGGCTACAACTATTACGACGGTACTTCTTGGTGGAACCTCCTCAGCGGCCCTCAGTACATCGGATCTACTGCGCCAGCATCAAGCGCGTGCTACCCAGGTCTTCTATGGGTCAACACGTCCTTCACCTGCACCCAGCTTCAGATCTGTACAGCCGGTGGTGGTACGCCTACCTGGCTGATCATCCTTCCTGGATCAAACTCAACCGGACAGGCCCTCATCAACACTGGTAGCGGCATCGCCTGGGGTACCGTTTCTGGCACCGGCCTGCCTATCTCCGGTGGCACAATGACCGGCCCAATCATCCTCTCGGGTGCTCCAACAACTGGCCTCAACCCGGCGACCAAGACTTACGCCGACGCCATCACCACAGCATGGACAGCAGCGGTTGCCCTGCTTATACCGTACAATAACAACAACGCAACCCTAACCTCTTCACTGGAGCCAACGTATGTATTGGGCACGGCTCTTGCGGCAACGGCGAACATCTATGTGACTACGAACTCGACCTCTGTGTTGGTCACCACTAACGCCGCCAACAACTGGGTCTTCAACGTCGCGGCCACCTCGGGCGCAACACTAAACAGCCTGATGGCAATCAACTCTGAAATAACCATTGCGATTAGGGTCAAGCAGGGATCGACGCCGTACTACTGCACTGCCATCAACATCGACGGCACCGGACAGACCGTAAACTGGCAGGGTGGGGCAGCTCCGTCCTTCGGCTACGCCTCTGGCTTCGACGTCTACACCATCAACATTGTCAAGACCGCGACGAACACCTACTCGGTATTCGCGGCCCTCACTCAGTTCTAAAATGCCACTGTCAACCTCCTTTGCCGGTCTATCGGCTCGTGCCCTAGGATGGGCTTCTTCAGCCTTGGTAAAGATCTATGACAGCTTTGCCCGCGTTACTAGCGGATCGTTGGGTACCGCTACGAGTGGGCAGATTTGGTCCGCGATTACTGGAGTGTGGAGCGCAAACAGTGGGGTAGCGACGACTGCCACATCCCCCGCTAGCTACCCGGCAGCAGGATTCACTATAGCTGCGAATGCTACGGCCTCGGTGGTCTCACCCGCTCCGGGAGCGGGCATCATGATGTGGGAGACTGACTCCGGTGATTGGTGGGGAGCTTCCACCTATGTGACCAAGACCTCGACTCCAACGTACGGCTGCATCTCAAACTCGTGTTGCACCACCCAATGTGTGGCCAACTCTTGCTGTACCACTGCCAACTGTCAAGAAAGTTTCGCGACCCCGGCGACCTGCCCAGCAACCTACAACGGCGGGACCCTATCTTCGCAGAATACAGGGGGCGGACTCCTTACCTGTCACTATACGGGGTGCTGTGTATCTAACTCTTGCTGCACCATGAGTTGCATCTCCAACCCTTGTTGCTCCACGTATATTGAGTACACCACGTACGTGTGGTCACACTTCTTGACTATCTTGCAATCAGTGGCGAGTACCGTATCGACCATAATAACAAGTTCCAACCTAGGAACCCTTACGAACACCACGGGTACCTACCCAGGGCCGCTGGTCAACTCTCTCAATGTGGTCACCCTTGGAACCCTCATCACCGCGAATGCCTATAGCGATACCGGATTCGCAGATCTTCTGGCCACCATCAACGACACCGCTTCCCCGACGCCCACGGGCACCGGGGTTGGCATTCTATTAGCACCAAGCCCTGCGCAACAGGGCACAACTGTTGGGCCGTTCACCGCGAGTTAGCAAGGGAGACACTATGAGCGACGAAAAAGAATCACTGAGATTCATCATACCTACGGAATTGCCGGAACACGAGATCGCATTCGTGATTGACGGTGTGGTGCAAGAGCGCATCTGGGTGCCAGACCGCTTCGCGGCGCTTCTCTTGAGCGAGCCCGTAATCACTTACACCAATGGTGTCAACGTCGTGGTCGGGGAGAGCACGTATGACCCCGAGACCAAGACATTCACACACCCTGACGGTACCACCGAACAGGCGAAAGAGTTCGAGATTTAATGTCCGATAGAAAAACGAGGCCATGGGACTTGCTACAGGCACATCTTCCCGGCGCTGCTCCGAGCCGTGCATCCGATGAAGACGCCGCAGCACGTTTAGCCATCTGTGCCGACTGCCCCTTCTACCGAAAGAAGATCGGACAGTGCAAAAAATGTGGCTGTGTAATGCCACAAAAAGTCAAACTCGCTGGCGCTGTGTGCCCAGTGGGAAAATGGGGAACCGTGGAAGCGGTCAAATAAGGAACTACAAATGACTGAATTCTATTCAATCTACAACAGAGAGAATGCTGGTGCCGAGGCATTGAAGCATGGTCTTACACAAGACGGCGTGCCCTATGAGTGGGGCGGTACGTCGCCGGGGATCGGCTTCGACTGTAGCGGACTTGTTATGTGGTCGTACGCTACTGTCGGCGTTCCGCTTCTCCGCACAAGTCAAGAGCAGTTCAAGGAGTTCCCCATAGGTCGGGGCACGCCGCTGCTTCCCGGAGATCTCCTCTTTATTCCCGGCTCAGACGGAACCGAGGCGGAACCGGGTCACGTGATGATGTACCACTCACCTGGCAAGGTGTTGCAGGCTCCTTTTACCGGCGAAAATTGTGGTGTCTACGATTACAACACCGATGTGTACGTGTACGCCACTCGCCCGGCCAACTTCTACGGTGCGGTCATTGAGGCCCCGACTGCCGAACAGATCAAGGCCAATGGCCTGGTTCATCTCGACAGCGCCGCCGCTGAGACCCTTGCTCTACGCAATGGCTACGTAGTTCGTGGGTTTGACGGCTCGACCTTTGTTCCGCTCCCCTTGAATGGTGTCGCAGTAGGCGTTGTCAAGTACGCTCCGGTTGAATTCCACACCCCCAAGCAGCACCCTAGCCCAAAGACGCATTAAAACCATGTTCTTCTCCTCCCAATTACCTTACAACACCAATGCCCACTATTTCTTCTTGACACCCCACTTCTGGGAGGGAGCGGCTGCTGCTGCCGTCGTCGGGGGATTCTTTTTTCAGTGGGTTTGGCCAATAGTCCACAAAGGCTGGGTCCGTCGCAGGAATTACATGACTCTCATCGAGGGCCGCGCTGAGATTCCTGGTGTTTCTCCCGCCCTTCCTCCTCTTCCCGACAGACTAGGGGGATTTGAGCATGACCTCAAAGAAGCGCGTTCAGACATCAGGGATCAAAATAAAGCCATCTATGAAATAAAGGAAATGATGGCCCTAGCTCTGCGCATCTCCGCCAATACCAACCTCAAAGTCACAGCCAATGGTGGCAACACCGACAGTGGCCCGGATGTCATGCAGCGTGTCGCTAAGAAGTTGGGTGTGTGGGATCACGAAGGAGTCCCACCGCTTTCTGTCGCTAACGTTCTCGATCTACACGACGTGCTCGCTGCAATCCACCCAGAGGTTGCAACGGAAACAACCGTCGTCCCTGCTCACCATCACGATGTTGCGGTTCAGAGTGGTGAAGTAGCGAAAGTAGAAACAGAAGCGGAGACACTGTAATGTTGCTAGCAATGCTTGCCGGTCTGTGCATGGCCGTACAGGACACACTCAACGCCCTTAAGGTTCAGGCACTTAGCCGCAACCATGGCTTCTTGGGTGGCATCATTGACACGTTCCTGTGGGGCGCAACGATAACCGGCACCACCATCGCTGTCTTCGCTTTTCATGGTGGTGCCTGGAGCCAGAAGGTGGCCATCGTTGGCTTCGTAACTGTCGGCACCCTGGTCGGTAACTGGTACGGAGCAAAGCTGGGTCAGAAGTTCGTTAAGGACACCGAGAACATCACTCAGGACTCTGAACTCAAAGAGTTGCAAAATCGTATCGAGCATTTGGAGTCGATTACCGCAGCAGAAGTTGGAACATCATAACCTTGGGAGGGGAAATGAACGTTGAATCAGCCGCACCTACTAGGGGTGCGTTACACGAGCATATATCTACGCCCCCGGCTCTTCCGATCTGCTTTGATAGCGCTGAGGGTGTTTCGCACCCATCTCAGTCGAAGGACTTCAATGGCCTTAACTTCGTCGCTGAGGTAAACACCTTGGCGTGGGGACAGTGCAACGAAATCTATCCGGCCCCCCATCGAGAAGAGATGGAGGTCGAGTGGGCTGACGTTAAGCACACGATTCCAGACATACTCTCTAAGTGGCGCAACTATGGCCTCTTCGGTACCAACATCGAGGGATGGTTCACCCTTGACGCTCGCGATACTGATTCGATACTTCGTGCCATTGCTCTCTTCGGGTTCGTCGTCGCCTACGATGGCAAGTCGGCAGCGGGCACTCTCTGTGGGTTCCATCGCAATCTAGGATTGCATCAGTTTGGCTGCACCGCTGGAATTCAATTTGGAAACCTTGAACTCACCGAAGTCTACGTAGTCATACCGACCATCATGGTCGAATCCGATCACCCTTCTATGCAGTACATCCGTTACGACACACTGGAGACCTTTTAATGAAGTATGGAAAGCTTGCACCCGTCCGCCCTGCTGGTCTAAAGGACCTTGACGCTTACTTCACCTCGCCACTGCCTGCACCACCCGCAGCGGTCAAGCCACCTGGGGTTAAGAACTGGGGGATGCTGGGCAATGGTCCTGACCCATCAGTCACATGGACCGGCGATGGCTTCGATAATTCGCAGGGTTGCGGTGACTGCACGAAAGCTGGCGAGGCTCACGCCTACGACGCGCTCACCTGGGATGAGGGCCTGAAGGAGGCTCTTCACCACCCATCATCTAACCAGGTTGTGTCCGCGTACTTCGCGGAATCGGGAGGCCAAGACACCGGGTTGGCGTGTGGAGACGTTCTGCAAAAGGCGTACCACGTAGGTGCCTTCGGTCAGAAGATCGACGGCTACGGCGTCTTCGACCACAACAATCAGTCCTTGATCAAGCAGGTAGTGGCGACCTTCGGGGTCGTGTACATCGGCATCCAGTGTCCTGCAAGCGCACAGCAGCAGGCCATGAACGATGAGACCTGGAGCGTCGTGCCCGGTTCGCCAATCGAGGGTGGTCACTGCATCATCATCGTGGGTTACGACGACGCGGAAGGTGTGTTCTACATCGTATCGTGGGGTCAGGTCTTCAAGGCAACCTACGCTTTCATCGCGAAGTACATTGACGAGGCGTGGGCACTTATCGCTCCCGCAATAGCGACAAAAGGCAAGTTCGACAACGTTGACCTGGTAGCTCTACAGGCCGATCTCCCCAAGTTCACTCAAAACCACGACATGACCACCGTGACGACCGATTCTCTCGCTGCTCGCGTGGAACACGTAGCCGAGGTCACACTGGCCGACGCTGAAGACGTGCTGCGTCACCTCTAAATGACGATACACATCCCTCAGCCAGGAGACGTGGGCTTCGCCTGTACCAAACTGACGCTTTTCCCTCCTCACGGCGAGATGGGGGCACTCATCCGTCTCGGTACACGGCTGAAGTTTGACAAGGCAACCTTCAATCACCAGTTCGTCGTTGATCGAGTGGTCGATGGTGTACCCTACGTCATTCAAGCCACCATTCATGGCGTGACAGACTCCATGCGTCTGGACGAAGTGGCTCCCGATGGCCTCTACGTACTTCTACCTCCTCCATCTTCAGTTGATATCGAGAAGTTCCTCTTCTTCTGCCGCCAGCAGGTGGGGGTCAAGTACGGTGTCCTGACCATAGCGGCTATGGCAATCGATGTCGTTTCGTGGCAGTGGGTACCAGCCCTTCGAGGTGCTCGCAAGAACTCGTTCATCTGCACCGCTCTAGTCAATGAAGGGATGCGGTTCGGTGGCTGGTACCACGAGTGGATTGATATCTACAACATCTTCCCCGACGAGGGTTGGGTTGCGCTAGTTGAAGACCTTAAAAAGTCTAAAATTGAAGAATGAAAACCGAGAAATCAAATAAAATTTGGAGTTGTGGGTGACGAAACAGCCAAAAGGACAGCGCATCCCAGATTTGATTGCATGGGCTCGTGAGATTTTAGATGAATACCCTGACGCGGAGGGTTCCCTCGTTCACGTTTACGACGCCACGGTGTGGCCTAACTACGTCAACCTTCCTACCTCCCAAGGAGCCTCCCATGAGTAGTACCGATGTAGCAGCACACGACCAGACAATCTCGCATCACTACGTGGTCCACTTCCCAGAGCATCCAGCCAGAACTGACGACCCCCACTACGTTGACTTCAATCATTACCACACAAAGACACGTCCGACAGCCCGTTGCGCCGTTGGTCTGATCGCTGGGTTCGATGACTGCCGTGATGTTAAGGGACAGCTTCTCGTGATCGATGAGAACGGCCAGCAGTCTGGTCTGGAGCTTCACCATTCCCACATAGAGTTCTCATTGCAGAATGGCATCAACCTATCTGCTTTGGAATCGGTGTACCCAGGCGTGTCAGACCCCAACGATCTTGGAGCATGGGTAGAATCAGCCACAAACTTCGAGTGGCTTTGCGTATTTCATCACCGTGCTGCTGGTGGTGCGCACACGGCTACCGCGAGTGATTGGGAAGCTGAGAAATTCGTCAAGGGTCTCATTTCAGCCTCGTAATGGACAATTGTCCACTCGCGATCTTCACCGAATGCCCCCATTGCGGCGGGGAAATGTCCGCAGAACATGCTCACTACAGGTGTCAGACCTGTGGTTGGCGTGACTCTTGTTGCGACTAAAGAGTGGATTTTTAGAAAGGCTGTAGTAAAATATGGGGTAGAGATAGCTCCGTGAAAAACATTATTCGCGTGGCCGTATCGTCACGCTCAAACCTACAGGAGTTACACCATGACCGTAACTGAACGCACCACCAGAACGTGCGATAAGTGCAGTGTTGCCGACAGCCACGCTCACCACATCCAGTTCATCGGGATCATCCACCCGATCACCCAGGAGGGCATCGACCTATCCGTCTCGAAGCACATTCAGTGCTGCGCTGCTTCTGGCTGCGCGAGCTGCTCGACACACGTTGAGTTCGCCCCCGACAAGTCAATTGGCGAAAAGTTCAATGCCTTCGTCCAGGCACCATCCATCGAGCACCAACTGGCTCTCTTCGAGCGCCACGGCATCGTCACTCCAGAATCCGAAGCTGCCGCCGCTGCTGCTCCAACCGAAACCGAAGTTGAAGGAGTCTAAATGGCTAACCTAGTAACCGTCGAAGCCAACGCCATCCTGGACCTCACTTCAGGCTACGCCTCGACCGTGACCACTGCCGCAACGACGACAGGTGCGATCACATCCCTCTCGATTACGGGTACGAACTTCCCGGCATCCTCGGGAACAACGGACGTACTCCTCATCACTGACGGAACGCACTATCAGGTCTTCAACGCCTCGGCATCATGGACGGCGGCTGCCACTTCCATCACCCTGACCTCGGTCACGCCTACGTTCAACTTCCCAATCGGCTCTGCGGTCTACGACCTCACGCTGACCAGCTCCTACAAGCTGCCAATTGGCCCAATCAAGGTCGCGCTCAACACGGCTGTTGGTTCGGCCTCGGCTGCTGGTACCGAGACTGCGGGTGGTTCCTACGCTCGCCAGCCTCTGTACATGTCGGTAGCTGCGGCTGAGTCGATCACGTCCAACACGGCGCTGACGTACACCAATATGCCCGCTGCCACGATCACCTCGATTGACGAATTCGACTCGGCTGGTACGCCGGTACGTCGCTGGTGGGGCAACCTCTCTGCATCTAAGACCACCAACTCCGGCGACACGTTCTCAATCGCAGCTTCGAGCTACACTAAGACGCTCGTGTAGAACGTATCACCGTATGCTATAGTGTAGGTATGCCAAGAGGACACAAACCATGCTTCACGCCAGAGCAGGATCAAGAGATCGCCCGGAGATATATCGAAGGCGAGACGGTCAATAAGATCGCCGCCTCCTTCGGTGTATCTGGGATACCAGTTACCAATGCTCTAAAACGTTGCGGGGTTAAGCGGAGAACCAACGCTGACTACAGCATCTGGACTGCCACACCTGAGTCAATAGACGAAATTCTACGCCTCTTCGATGAGGGGTGGAGCGTCAAACGTATCGCTCGTCACGTCCACACCAAGGACATGAACATCTCGCATGTTCTAAAAGAGGCCGGATTGAACCCCCGTCTCGGCGGAAAATGGAAAGTGTTCACGGACGCACAGGCGGCACAACTTGTAACCGAACACGAGTCGGGTCTTAGTCTGTCTGAGTTGGCTCGGAGACACGCAACAAGCGCAACGGTCATTCGGAACACACTGCGCCGTCAAGGGGTCGAATCGACCTATCGTAAGCGTCAAGCCTTCTGGACACCGGAGCGTGACGCATGGCTTGTAGAGCAATATCAAAGTGGTCGGAGTCAGCAAGACCTTGCGGACGAACTACATTACAGCCAAACGGCTATTGGTCGTAGGCTTCAGGCCCTCGGTGCCACAGCAGCAAAGCCACAAGCACGGGGAGCGGATCATGGCTCATGGAAAGGTGGGCGCACCACCGATGCCAACGGGTATATCATGGTTAAAGTACCGGATGAGCATCTTCATTTAGTGCCCCGACCCATACATGGTGGCTGTGCTCTGGAGCATCGCCTCATCATGGCAATCGCTTTAGGACGCCCCCTCACCAAGGGCGAAACAGTTCACCACATCGACGGTAATCCCAGCAATAACAACCTTGGCAACTTGCAACTTCGTCAAGGCCAACATGGAAAAGGAGTTCACATGATTTGTAACGACTGCGGCTCTTTTGACATCTCGGCCAAAGAATTGAGTTAATGGCAATCGAAGCCCCTCCTGGCAACGGTGTTGCCACTACTCTTGCGTCATCCTTAGCCTCCGGGGCTACTACCTGCTCGCTTACGAACGCTTCGGCGTTCACTAACGCACAATATCACTGTCTCATCACGGACGGAACCAACTTCGAAATTGTTGAGGCTACTGGTCTCTCGGGTTCGACGTTAACCATTGTGCGTGGTGCCGAGTTATATGCAGGATCGAACGCTTCCCCCGCGTCGTTCGCGGCTGGCTCGGCGGTGACGGTTGTTCCGAGTCAGCAGTCGGTAAACAATTTGATTCAGCAAGTTACGCCGACTGTCTTCAATGTGAAGGGATATGGTGCTCTTGGGAATGGTATAACCAACTCGATTGGTGATGGTCACGGAACGGTCAGTACATTTGGCTTCACCTCGGCCAGTGGCGCATTCACCACCGCCGACATCGGCAAATCAATCGGGATACTCGGAGCGGGGCCAGCGGGTGTTGGACTTCTTACTACTATCGCTGCCGTTGGTAGCGCGACTTCCATAACGCTCAGTGGTCAGATTCAAAGCACGGTGACGACGGCTGGTTACTTCTACGGTAACGACGACACGGCGGCTATCAACGCCGCTATTTCGGCCTGTATTTCTGCTGGCGGTGGCATAGTATTCGTGCCACCAGGAGTTTATCCTATCAACAACTCGGGTATAAGTTTCGCCAACGTACAGACGAATGTCATATTCATGGGTTCGGGCGAAACCGCTACCATGATAAAGGCTCTGGCTCAGCCTCCTACCACACTGTGCCTCTTTCAATGCAACGGCTGGATTCAAGACATAACGCTTGATGCGAATTTTAGTTCAACAGCGTCGGCCCTAGAGATGAGCAATGCTGCTGCCCAAACATCGTTCACCCTCAAGCAAGGGGCTTTCAGAGTAACCGCACAGAACTCCGATGGTTCATGGGTCATGGTCTGTTGGGACCGTAATCAGACATACCAGATCGACACGGTTTGGCTGACTAATGTCACCGTAAAAGGCCCAGGGAATTCTGGAGGAGACAACTTCGCCATCTCGTATGCAAACAACGCCTTTGTGAATAACATATCGTTCATAAATTTGCAGCGCAGTCCCAACTTCTATGTCATCAAAAACTTCGTCGCTGATGGGATTTATTCCAACGGGGCTATTTCGTATTCGGCATTGGTATTCGACGCCGGGATATTGGACGGTACTGCCACCAACGTAATTATCGACCCTACGCAAGTGGGCGTGAACAATTGTAATATCAACATTAACAGCACCAAGTTTCACCTGAGTAATGTCATCGCCGGAACCGGAGGCGCAAACGTCGTTGGTAACCTGATTCTTAATGCTCTTGGTACTAGTGGCGTGGGGATATATCGCATGGACAATTGTGATTTTTACGGGAATATCCAAATTGGACAGCCCATCCAAGAAGTAAGTTTTAATGGCGGCTCCTTAACCGCCACGGGCGGCGACTCAATCATCGTTGACGCCTCTGCCGCAAGTTCGACTACTCCGCTCGTACGAATCAGCAATTCGACTCTCAACGGAATCAACGGAGTCCAGACACTCTTCCGAGCCTCTCATGCCGTCACCTACACCATCGCCCAGGTGACGAACTGCAAGATACTCAATGTGGCAGCAGGTGCTTTTACTAACATTACTTTAGGGGCAACATCACGCATATCGGGTAACGCCGGATATAATCCGGTCGGGTCGGGACACCCTGGCGCAGCGTTCGCGCTACCCCTAACCACGGCTACCTGGACCAATGCCACTGGAGTAGACGGAACACTTTATTGTACCACTCCCACCGGTTGTACTGCCGTATCGATTAACGGAGTTGCCCTTGGTGCTCCAATAGCAGATGCTGCCTACAGAATTGTTGCCGGTGGAACCTTCATTCCGACCTATACCGGCACTCCAGTTTTCGTCTTCGTAGGCGACTAAGGCCACTCATAACCTTCAAGGAAGATAATGGCTCTCTATAAAGTACTCAACAGTGCGTCTGCGGCTGCGGCCTCTCCTGTGAAACAACCTACGGGTACAGGTATCCGCACCATGCTCCAACTTCTGCACGCCACTCAAGGTATGCAGGTGGTGGAGTGGGGTTGTTCATTTGACGGTTTTGCCGCCGCCCTTCCGGTTGAGGTCGAACTCTGCACCACGGGTACCGTGGCTGCTACTATGTCAACCGCATTTGTGGCTAACGATGTCACCATTTTTGATGGCCCCGCTGACGCCAACGTTGCCTCCGCTGGTGGCCTAACTCTAACGACTTCAGGATCTGGCTTTGCAACGGCTGCCGTTACAGAAGGAACCGTAGCGGCCCCTGTTCGAAGTGGCGATTACCAATTAGTGGCCCCCACTAACCAATACCTCAAACAGTTCCCATTGGGTCAGGAGTTCTATGTTCCAGCCACCCACTGTCTGCGCGTGCGTATGACAGCCGGGACCACGGTAAACGCCATAATCTATGTTGTGTTCAAGATCGGTGGAGACTAAAACGTCTGAGGATGTGACCAATGGGTTATGCCCTTGTAGGATCGGCGGGAGCAGTTGACACTGGAGCGTCCGGTGGTGCAATAACTCCGTCCTATGGCCAGACAACAACTCTTCATAATCTTCTAATCCTTCAGGTAGATGGGTTTGGCACGGCCACTCTCCCAGCAGCAATAACTAACTGGTCCATCGCTAAGCAGCAAGCCGGAACTAGTTGTTCAACCAGCATCTATTACAAGGTGGCCGCAGGTTCTGACGGTCAACCAACAGTGGCTGCCGTCACCTCAACCACCCTCGTTGGTCAACTTTTTGAGTTCAGCGGGGGAGCCGCATCATCTCCTATAGACAAGATTGGTGGCGCGGCTGGAACCACGAGCCCTATAACGGGCACGAATGGCGGGGTTGATACCGCGAGCAGTGAACTGATTATCGTATGTGGATGCTCATTCTATTCGTCGGCGTCGGGAACCAAAACTCTGGCTCTTACCTCTAACAACGCCACCCTCACCAGTTCCACTAACCAGAATGCCGCCATCACCCAAGTGTATGACTTTGCTTACGGCGTCACGACTTCAAATTCCGGGGCTGACACTGGAATCAATACTTTCTCGATCACAAACATCACCGGGGCCGCAGTCGCCGTAGCCACATTTTTGTTACCCGCTAGTGCGCGGATTCAACCATCAATACATACTCAGGCGGTACGTCGCGCCTCGACCTGGTAGGTAGTTGATGGCGAGGATAGGTCGCGGGGCTCGTAGGTTTGAGCGATTTCCGGTTATATATGACGCACCAATCCCCCAGCCTGCCGTTTTACGGGGTCGGGGAAGCATTGCGTGGGGATTCATGGCATGGGGGGCAGCCGCTCCTTCCGACTACCCACTAGTCGCTACCACCGCGCTCACGGCCACCGCTACCCTTACCGTAGCGGGTGTTGACACAGAGATTGGCTCGTTCACGGGAGCGGCTTCGACCTCCCTAACCATTGGCGCATCCATAACGGATCTCGCCTCCATCACCCTCGCTGGTGGGGCCACGCTGAATGTCGCGGCTATCGTCCAAGAGATAGCTGCGATCACCCTTGCAGCTACTACTGGCTTAACCGTCATCGCGTCCAACAAAGAGAACGCCTCCGTCTCGCTATCGGCAACGAGTTCTCTCACGGTCTCAGCACTAGACACTGAACTCGCGACCGTATCCCTGGCGTCCACCAGTTCACTAACCGTTACTGCGCTAGATACAGAGAATGCTGCTGTTGCCCTCGCTGGAGGAACGTCGCTCGTTGTCACGCCATTGGACACCGAGAACGCTAGCGTTGCGCTGGCCTCTACGTCCGGTCTAACGGTTATAGCCAGTGTCCAGGAGTTTGCAGCGGTCTCTCTGGCCGGAACCACGTCTCTGACAGCTACGCCACTTGATACCGAGAACGCATCTGTTAGCCTCGCAGGGTCCTCGGGTCTGACTGCGGCATCTTCGATCACAGAACTTGCGTCTGCATCACTGGCCGGGTCAACCACACTCACGGTCGCTGGAAGTGATGCGCAGTTCGGCACTGTTACGCTGGCGAGTTCCACGGGTCTAACCGTATCGGCTTTCGACGCCGAAAGTGGAAGTGTATCGCTGTCCTCTGCATCCGGTCTGACTGTCACGGCGCTTGTGCAGGAGATGGCTGCGGTGTCTCTTGCGTCAACGTCGAGTCTGACCTCAACTGCGCTGGACACAATTGCAGATTCCGTTAGCCTCGCCAGTACGTCTGGTCTAACCATCGCAGGATTAGTAACCGAAACCTCTTCGGTCTCTCTAAGTGGTACCAGTAGCCTAACTATCACTCCAGGTGACACTGAGATTGCCTCGGTTTCCCTTGCCGGTTCTTCCGGCCTCACGGCAGTAGGACTCGTCACAGACGTTGACTCAGTATCTCTGGCCGGATCAACAACCCTAACAGTTGCTGGAACCATCACCGATATTGGAGCAGTGTCTCTTGCGGCGGCGTCTGGACTGACGGCCACAGGGCTTGTCACGGAAGTTGCTTCCGCTTCCCTCGCGGGATCTACGACTCTTACCGTTTCAGCATTCGATACGGTTTCAGGATCAATCAGCCTGACCGGTACATCTGGTCTGACCGTTTCGGCATTTGACACTATCTCGGGATCGGTCAGCCTTGCTGGCGTATCATCCTTGACCGCCGCCGCTCTGGACACAGAATCTTCATCCGTGTCCCTGTCGTCTACAACGACGTTAACGGCTGTCGGTGCAGACACCGAGCACGGCTCCATCTCCCTCGCCTCAACATCCAGCCTCACGGCCAGTGCAGCCGACACCGATGTGGCAAGCGTGTCGCTCGCCTCAACCTCTAGTCTCACCGCTACTGCGATAGACAATATTGCCGATTCGATCAGTCTCGCAAGTGTGTCTGGTTTGACGATAGCAGGACTAGTCACCGAGATTGGATCAGTCTCTCTTGCGGGCACAACATCTCTCACAGCGTCACCATCGATAACAGAACTTGCCAGTGTCAGTTTGACCGGGGCCAGCGGGCTAACCGTTACTCCAAGCGTTAAAGAAGTCGCGTCTATCTCTCTTGCTGGTGCGACCTCACTCACTGCTTCTGCATTCGATACCGTGCCTGGTTCAATTGCCCTCGCGGGTTCTAGTGGCCTTACTGTCACAGCCTTTGATACCGTTCCGGGGTCGGTAAGCCTCGCCGGAAGTTCGGCTCTTACCGCCTCGGCATCTGTTCAGGAACTCGCCGCAATCACCATGGCCGGTACGGGCACCCTAAACGTGTCGGCATCTGGTTCTCAATCTGGTGTCGTAGCGCTGTCTGGTTCTACAACATTGACTGCTTCTGGGCTCAACACTGTCATCGCGTCGATCAGCCTTGCGAGCGCCAGTGGTCTCACCGTCACGGCATTGGATACAGAGTCGGACTCAGTGAGTCTCGCCGGAACATCTAGCCTGACCGCTACAGCGTTCGTCCAGGACGTTGCCGCTATAACCATGTCTGGTACGTCCAGCCTCAGCGCTAGTGCTCTCAACACCGTCACAGATTCAGTTAGCCTTGCCAGCACTTCGACGCTCACTGCTTCGTCGTCTGTCAAAGAGATCGCCTCGGTCTCGCTTACAGGGACATCTGGACTTACCGCGTCCGCGTCCGTAACGGATGTTGCCTCAGTATCGCTCGCCGGTACCAGTTCACTGACGGTAAACGCGACCAACACGGTGCGCGCCGCAGTTGCCCTATCTTCAACGTCCAGCCTCACTGCAAGTGGACTCGTCACAGAAGTTTCTTCGGCTTCTCTCGCTGGATCGACAACACTTACGGTCAGTGCCTCTGTCAAAGAGGTTGCATCTGTAGCCCTCGTTGGTTCTACGATTCTCACCGTATCAGTGTCCGGCACCGAGGCGGGGGTAGTAGTCCTCGCGGGCAACAGCACCCTGACGGCCAGCGCTGCCGACCAGGAGATTGCGTCGGTATCTCTTGCGAGTTCGTCTAGCCTGACTGCATCGGCTCTCGTCACAGAGACTGACTCGGTTACTCTCACGGGAGTATCCAGCCTCACCGCCAGCGGACTAGTCAAAGAGATCGCGTCAACCTCGCTTGCCGGAGTCACCAGTTTGACCGCTTCTGCGAGCATTAAAGAGGTCGCTTCAGTATCTCTTGCTGGTACCTCGGGCTTCACGGCCTTTGCATCGATCACGGATGTTGCCTCCGTAAGTCTGAGCTCCGTATCGGGAATGAGCATCACCGCTACGGACATCGAAGTGGCATCCGTTGCTCTGAGCGCATCTACCACTCTGGCTGCAACTGCATCCGTCACCGAAAAGGCCAGCGCATCATTGGTCGGATCTTCGTCACTGGCCATTGCAGGCTTTGTCACCAAGAGTGACTCCGTAACGCTGTCGTCTACCTCGGGTCTCGCCGTCACGGGCGCAGTCATGGTGCTGGACTCGATTAGCCTTGTGGCTAACAGTACGTTCGCCGCAACGCCATCAGTCAAAGAAGTGGCAGCCATTTCCATGAACGCCAATGCGACGATTGCTACGACGGGCAGCAACATCACGCTCGCCTCCGTAGACCTGTACGGCGCAACATCGCTGACAGTAATTGGAACTGTCACAGGATCGAACGTCACCAACCCCGGCACCGTGGGGCTCGAAATCAAGATGCCATATGTAGGACTCGGCTACGCCATAGCTTCAGTAGAGATGTCCGTTGAAGCACCATTGGTTTCACTTGGCTACATGATTCCGGAAGTTGGATCATTAAATAAGAAGCCGCTTGTCCTTGTCGGCAGCGCTCTTTAGGAGAATACGAATGTACGATCCATTCGATCAAGACGACCAAGCCATTGAGTGGGGGAGCACCGTACGTCTCCAGACCAAGCCATCTCAACCCTTCACGTCTATCGACGGTATCGTGATCGACCCTGACATAGTGATCTTCAACCTCTGCCCGCCTAACAGCGCGGCGGTGACATTTACCTGGACCAACGGCGCAACGCCTCCAGATACCACGTACACCATCCAACGCAAGGTAGTGACCATCGCGGCGGTCACTCCGAGTACTCCCGCTGTGGGATCTGTGTTGTACGCGACGGCCACCGCTCACAACTACTGGCCGGGGAAGACGATCACCATAGCAGGCGTCAGTCCCTCCGGCTACTCTGGCGTTTTCGCGGTCGCGAGCACCCCAACTCCTACGACGTTCTCAGTGGTCAACGCAACCGTGGGAACCCCGGTCCTCACCTCTGCCACTTCGACTGAGACTGGTGCTTTCTACATCGAGATCGACAACTCTGCTTACCCACCAGGACTGTGGGCCTGTTGGATTCAAGGCGAACCTGGTATCAGCGCTTTGGATGTCACGAAGACTAAGGTGCGCTACCCATTCGACTTCTACGTCAACGGTAGTTAGAGAAGCGTTGGAACTTCAGCCTTGGCGAGTTTCTTCTGCTCTCGCATGTAGGCAGTGATCTTCTTCTTGCCCGCCTCGTCGTAGGCGCAGGTAAGGTGCCATGGAAACTCGTTGTACTTCTCGAAAGGCGCGGGCAAAGAACACACGATGCACTGTATCGTCGGCCACTTTGATCCACGTCTAACCATCAATCACACCCATCTTCCCCGTCTGCCCCTGTGGTAGGCGGGGATTTTGCGTTCCTAGGACTCAATTGGGCCATAGGGAACGACTGTGCGCTTTACCTTGAAGGATCTTCCAAGCCACATCCACCACGAGCAGAACTCCGGGATAACCTTGCCATCTCGGTGCGCACCATAAGCGGTCGCGAACTTCGTTGGAATCAATTGCCTTGCTCTCATTATTGCTCCTTTGTTTCATATCGATCAATTATCTCATGAGCCCATACTAGCAGGTCTTCAGGGCGCTGTCCTTGGGGCTGATAGATAGCCCAAAGTTCTAGATTTTCTGGGCGGTTATCGTCCCTCACTCCGTTATCCTCTTGATTGACGATCCTCTTCACAAAATTGCTAACTCATTCCAGCCACGATATCCGGCGTCTCTTCCAATCACCAAAGTCAATACGCCAGGATACGAACCCTTGCCGGTACTATTTGTGAACCATTGTGAACCCGTATCGGATGCAGGCGATTGGAAAATCTGACGGCCAGTGGCCTCGGAGGCAAGGAAGTGATGGAAGTGTCCGTTAAACAAAATCTCGCAGTCACCTACGGGACGACGGCCCATGACCTGGCCACTCAGCCACTTCTCAATGGCGTTTATTTTGTTACCTGTGCCACCACTGCCAAACTGGTGGCCGTGTACGAAGGAACAGGGCACGCCGGAGATGTCTAGTGTGGCGCAAAGATTGGTTGTGTCTAGGACCTGGGGGAAGAAGACTTTCTCGTATCGTGGGTTGTCTGCAAGTATCTCGGCCACGATTTCAAACGCCTGTACGTCACGGTTGTCATCGAAGCTGGTGTATGCCTTACCGTCTACCCGTTGCTCACCATGGTTCCCTGCGCATCCAAAAACAATCACCTTGAACCCAGCAGTCACAAATCCGTCAATCCATTCAATGATGAGATGGCGAACTACGCGATCTTGTTCGCGGATGTTTCGGTCCACAGAAAATGCCTGCATCGGATACCAATTGAAACATCCCTCAGCAAGATCTCCAAGGCCCGCAAGGACCACAGTGCCCCCTATGAGACCAAGCTTTCTTAGTTGCTTGGCGCGAGTAACGGCGCGGTCCCGTGAAGCGAGGATCTGCTCAATGATCTTGTCGGTTCCCCCGGCCTCTCCGTTTCCAACCTGCCAGTCGGACAGAAGCACCAGATAGGAAGTCTCGATGTCCTCGGTCTTTACAACCTGAACTGGCTTACGACCCTTAATGAATTTGATTAGTTCTTCAACATCAGCCTGTTGTTCGTCGCTGGTAGCAGTATCCTTAGGACGCAGCGTGGCGCGGTAGTACTTGAATCGTTGGACCTTGCCTTCACCCATGTTGGAGTCCCACGCTCTCACCTGTACGGTGCCGGGAACTACTTCAACTAGGTCGGAGTCGAGATCCCAGTCCTCAATAAGATGTAGCCAGATGGTTGAGTCGGGCTCGGAGTCAGCGATTACAGTAAGGTGCCCACCCTTCCCCGGCTCCCACTGAACTCCTGGCTCAAACCCCTTGGGGTGTTCCTGCTTGCTGCGCTTGGGTGCGCGGAAATCCTTGAGACTTAGTTTTTCATCCGACATGAATTATCTCCTAGAGGTTCTTGCAAGCGCAGCGCCCACGGCGATGCTTGGCGATGGTGTCCTTGGTTACAGAGATGTCAAGGTTTCCAAGTGCGGTCATAATTCT
>Ga0182013_10000937_pt1 | contig 40452 bp, 36 predicted proteins | sample 612S2MmetaG_FD_120487 | JGI IMG/M metagenome (GOLD analysis project Ga0182013, IMG submission 120487) | Permafrost microbial communities from Stordalen Mire, Sweden - 612S2M metaG | ecosystem: Environmental > Terrestrial > Soil > Wetlands > Permafrost | place: Sweden: Stordalen | collected... | reverse complement strand
TGCGGTCGAAAGCCAGGAGGATCCCGTCGGCCACCGGGACGGCCGCCCCCGAGAGCCCGGTGCCGCTGCCCCGGGCCACCACGGGCACCCCGTGCTGGCTGGCCACCTTGAGGACCTCGGACACCTCGTCCGTCGAGCCCGGCAGGACCACCGCGAGGGGGGTGACGGGCACGCTGGTGAGCGCCTCGTCGTGCGTGTAGTCGTCGCCCACCGCGTCACCAGAGACGACGTGGCTCTCACCCACGGCCTTGCGCAGCTGTTCCAGGAGCTCCGGCATGCGATGGTCCATCCCCACCTCGAATCGATCGGGCGGACCGACCTTACTGGCCGCTCGCGTCCCCTCCCGCCCCGACATCGGCCCCCTCCGCCAGCCGTCGCCGCAGCTCCGCCACGTGCGCCGAGACCTCTTTCGCCGTGGTCGGCGCCGCCTCCTTCTCGAGCACGGCGATCGCCCGCTCAATGGGCGCCAGCCAGGGGCTCGGCCCTCGCGCCACGCCGTGCCCCGGGTCGTCGCCGGCGCGCTCGGACCAGCTGCACCACAGCTCTTCCTCGGAGCGCGTCAGGGCGACGTAGAGGAGCCGACGCTCCTCGTCGACGGCTGCCGGGGTCTGGGCCGATGCGATGGGCATGAGGCCGGCATGCAGCCCCGTGATGATGACCGTCGGCCACTGCAGGCCCTTGGCCCGGTGGAAGGTCGTCAGCACCACTCGGTCCCGGTCCACGGGCTCCTGGTGGCCCGACTCCTCGTCGTGGTCGTGACCGGTGCCCCGCCGGCCGTGCTCGGCGCGCAGGTCGGATGCCGGGCCGAGGTCGGCGCCGGCGATCGTGCTCGGCACCCGCGCCGCGTCCATGGCCGCCTGCACCTTGGCGAGCTGGGCGTTCGTGCGGGTGAGCACGGCGATGCTCGACCACGGCCGCCCCGGTGTCCGCGACATCTTGGCCCGTGCCGCCACCCATGCCGCCTCGTCGTCCTCCGAGGCGTGCCCCACCACCTTGGGCACCGGCCCGTCGATGCGCGTCGTGCGCGGCGCGACCACCGCATCCCCGTCCCCGCCCTCGCGCAGCACCGCGGTCGCCACCGCCACGACCTGGGGCGTGCAGCGGTGGTTCTCGTCGAGGCGGATGACCTTGGTGCCGCGCAGGATGTCGGGGAGCCGGTCGAGCAGGGTGGGGTCGGCGCCGTTGAACCCGTACACGGACTGGTTGGGGTCGCCCACCACGAAGAGGTCGGGCTCGTCGGCCAGCATCGTCGTGAGCAGACGGAACTGGGCGGGGTTCACGTCCTGCATCTCGTCGACGAAGAGGTGGCGGGTGCGCCAGCGGATGGAGTCGGCGAACTCGCGGTCGCCCGCCAGCGCGTCGGCGCAGGCGACGATCAGGTCGTCGAAGTCGAGCAGCCGCCGCCGCGTGCGCTCGCTCTCGTAGTGGGCGTACGCGTCCGCCACCTGCTCGGGGCTGATGCCCGGTCGACGTCGGTGCCGTCGCGCCTCGGCCTCGTAGCGGTCCGGGGCGACGAGCCGTGCCTTGGCCCAACCGATCTCTCCGTCGAGGGCGCGGGTGCGGCGCGGGTCGCCGGTCGTGACGTCGGCCAGCAGTCGCCGGCGGTCGGGCAGGAGCTGGGGCAGCGGCCGCCCGCGGAGCTCCCGGTGCTCGCGCAGCAGGCCGAGCGCCGTGCGGTGGAACGTGCCGGCCTTGACCCCCGAGACGCCCAGCGACCACAGTCGGGTGCGCAACTCGTCCGCCGCCTTGCGGCTGAACGTGGTCACCAGCGTGCGGTCGGCCTCTATGGAGCCCTCGCGCACGCGTCGCGCCACCCGCAGCGTGAGGACCCTGGTCTTGCCGGCCCCGGCCCCGGCCACGACGCACAGCAGGGGATCGTCGGACTCGATCGCCTCACGCTGGGACATGGTGAGGCGATTGGCGCCGGGGAGTTCCTCCCAGGTGTCGCTCTCCAAGCCCTCGAACGTCATGACCACACTCCGCACGGTACAGAACGGGTGCTCGCAGCACCCGGGGGACCTGCGCCTATCGTGGCCCATCGGGAGCGGTGGGACCGCACGGAGGAGGAGCGGGTCATGGCCGAGCTGGAACGGGAGTGCGAGGTGGTGGTCGTCGGCGCCGGCTATTCGGGCCTGGCCGCCGCCCGTGACCTGGCCCGCTCCGCCGTGGACGTCCTCGTGCTCGATGCCCGCCACCGCGTCGGCGGGCGCTCGTTCACCGACGTCACCCCGGCCGGGTTCACCATCGACCGGGGGGGTCAGTGGATCGGCCCCACCCAGGACCACCTCGCCGCGCTGGCGGCCGAGCTCGGCGTCGGCACGTTCCCGACCTACACCACCGGCCAGGGGGTGGAGCTGCGTGACGGGAGGCGTGAGCTCTACGTCGGGCTGATCCCCACCTCGGACCCGCACGGCGCCGCCGACGGCATCGCCGCCATGCTCGACCTCGACCTGGCCGCCTTCGAGGTCCCGCTCGACGCCCCCTGGGAGGCGCCCGATGCCGCGGCGCTGGACGCCCAGACGCTCGCCACCTGGTTCGACGCCCACCTCGGCTCGGCCTCGGCCCGCGCCATCCTGGAGGTCGCCGTCAAGGCCGTCTTCGGCACCGGGTCGGGCGAGCTCTCCCTCCTGTTCGCTCTCTTCTACCTCCACGCCGGCGGCGGGCTGACCAACCTCGCCCGCAGCACCGGCGGCGCGCAGGAGCGCCGTTTCGCCGGTGGCTCCCAGCAGCTGGCGCAGGGCATGGCGGACGAGCTCGGGGACCGGGTGATCCTCGGCGCCCCGGCCGAGTCGGTGGCCCACGGCCCCGACGGCGTGCTGGTCGGGGGCCGCCTCGTCGACCCCGGGGCCGACCCGGCCGACCCGTCGTCTGCGCACCGCCCGCTGCGCGTGCGGGCCCGGCGCGCCATCTTCGCCATGGCGCCGGGCCTGTGCGGGCGCCTTGCCTACACGCCGCCGCTCCCCGGGCGCCGCGACCAGCTCTGCCAGCGCATGCCGATGGGCGCGGTCACCAAGGTCCACGTGAACTACGACGCCCCCTTCTGGCGCGAGGACGGGCTCAACGGCCAGATCGTCGCTCCCGGCGCCGCCATGTCGGCCACGTTCGACAACTCGCCAGAGGACGGCTCCCACGGCGAGATCGTCGGCTTCATCGCCGGCGACGAGTGCCGCCGCCTGGAGGGTGCCGGGGCCGAGGTGCGCCGCGAGCTCGTGCTGGCCGACCTCGAGCGGGCCTTCGGCCCCCGGGCACGCACGCCGGTCGAGGTCGTCGAGCAGCACTGGCTGGCCGAGCCCTTCACGCGGGGCGGCCCGGTCGCCGTCAGCTCCCCCGGGGCCCTGACCGCTCTCGGCCCCGCACTGCGCGAGCCCGTGGGGCCGCTCCACTGGGCCGGGACGGAGACGGCGACGGAGTGGTGCGGCTACCTCGACGGCGCGCTCTCGTCGGGCCGCCGCGCCGCCGACGAGGTCCTGCGCGCCCTGAAGGGAGAGCCCGGTGGCCTCGACTGAGGAGCTGCTCGAGGCCTACACCGAATGGCGCGCCCGCAGCAATGCGAACCCACGCCTGACCAAGATGCTGAAGGGCTGGGACCGCGTCATCCACTTCACCACGACGGACACCGGGCAGGGCTACACCATGCGCGTGGAGGGCCAACAGTTGTCCGAGCTCGCGGTGGGCCACGAGGGGCAGCCCGACGTGGTGGTGACCGGCACCAGCGAGGACTTCTGCGACATGTACTGGGGCGACCTGAACCCGTCGGAGAAGTACATGTCCGGCGAGATCACGCTGGCGGGCTCGCAGCAGGACGTCATGCGGATCGACGCCATCTCCATGGTGGCCTTCCTCGACATCTGATCGCGACCAGCGCGCCATGACCGACGCCAGCCTCGCGTCCCGCGCCACGCTGCGCCGCGCCCTCGGCCTGCGGACCGTGGTCACGACCTCGACCGGACTGGCCTTCGCCGCCCTGGAGTACCTGGCCGCCGCGGGGTTGGTGGCGTACGTGTCCGGCGACTCCGCCTACATCCCCATCGTCGTCGCCGGAGTCCTCGCACTCGTGGCCTACGGCTTCTTCGGCGAGCTCAACGGGATGTTCCCGACCGCGGCGGCCATCCGCCTCTACATGAAGCGGTCCATGGACGACCGTGCCGCGCTGGTGATCACCTTCACCTACATGACCACGATCGTCCTGGTGATCGCGTCCGATGCCTTCATCGTCGGCAGCGCGCTGGCGCACGCCTTCGGTGAGCCCGGCTGGGTCGCCTCCCTGTGGATCGTCGGCCTCCTGGCGGTCGCCGTGGTCACCAACCTGCGCGGCATCAGCGTGGCCGGCCTGCTCCAGGACGTCGCCACCTCCGTCGTCGTCCTGGCCACGCTCGTCATCGGTGTGCTGGCGCTGGTGCACAGCGGCCACGGGTTGCACACTCCCTTCCAGCCACTGCACGGGCACAGCCCGGGCGACCTCTTCGAGGCCGTGGCGCTCGGCGTCTTCCTCTACAGCGCGTTCGAATGGGTGACCACGAGCGCCGAGGAGGTCCGCCGGCCCGAGTCGATCAACCGCGGCATGCTCATCGCCGTCGGCATCCTGTGCGTGGTGTGCTCGGTGGCCACGGTCGCCATGAGCCACACCCTCACCCACAACGAGCTGACCTCGGCCTACCCCCAGCTCTACCTCGGCATCGCGGCCATCGGGCACTCCGGCCTGTGGGTGATGGCCGGCGTCACCGCGGTGACGGCGCTCAACACGTTCAACGGCGGCTTCATCACCGCGTCACGGTTCATCTACGGCACGGCGCGCGAGGGGTCGCTGCCCCGCCAGCTGGCCCACCTCAACGACCGCGCCGTGCCGTGGGTGCCGGTGGTGACCCTCGGCGTCGTCTCGGCCGTGGTGGCCCTGCTCGTCGCGCTGACCCACGCCTGGCAGGTGCTCGTCGCCACCGGTGCGGCCCTCGAGGCGATGATCTACGGCGTGGCGGGCTTCTGCGCGCTGCGGCTGCGGAGGCGCCAGCCCGACACCACGCGCCCCTTCCGCGTCCGCGGCCTCGCCGTCCTCGGCCCGATCGGGGTCGCCCTCTTCGGGCTGCTGGCGGTCACCGCGTCGGTGACGGTGCAGACCAGGTTCAACCCGGCACCGCTCATCATCATCCTCGCCGTCGGCGCGCTCAGCGCCTTCTACGTGCTGCGGGTCCTCCCCGGCATCCGGGAACGGGAGGCGGCGCGCCGCGCCGCCCGGCCACGTCGCCGGCCCGGTCGCTGAGCCTCAGGGTGCCCGGTGCGTGCGCAGCAGGCGCCGGCGGGCGTGCCGGGCCCGGGCCAGGGTGACCAGCTCCTCCACGACGGCCCTGAACGGCAGGCCTTCGGCCTCCCACAGCATGGGGAACATGGAGATGGGGGTGAAGCCGGGCATGGTGTTCACCTCGTTGACCACGATCTCGTCGTCCTCCGCGAGGAAGAGGTCGACGCGGGCCAGGCCCTCGACCCGGAGGGCCCGGTAGGCGTCGGACGCCACGCGCCGGGCATGGGCCAGCTGCGCGTCCGTGAGGTCGGTGGGCGCGATGGTCTCGGCGGCGCCGAGCACGTACTTGTCGTCGTAGTCGTAGAATTCGCGGCTGGCGATGATCTCGCCGGCCTTCGTCACGCGCACGTCCTCGTTGCCCATCAGCGCCAGCTCGAGCTCGCGGCCGCGGATGAACTCCTCGAGGATCACGTGATCGTCGAACTCGAAGGCGGTCAGCACCGCATCACCCAGCGCGGCGGCGTCGGACACCTTGGCCACGCCGATGGACGATCCCAGATTGGCCGGCTTCACGAACACCGGCAGGCCGAGCGCGCCGAGCGCCTCCTCCAGGATCTCGGGCGACCAGGCGGACCGGGACACGAGCCGCCACGCCGCTACGGGCAGCCGGTTGTCGTGCAGGACGGACTTGGAGATGCCCTTGTCCATGCAGACGGCCGACGAGAGCACTCCGGCGCCGACGTAGGGGACGTTGATCGCCTCGAGGTGCCCCTGGATCACGCCGTCCTCGCCGAACGGCCCGTGCAGCGCGGGGAACACCACGGCGTCGGGCGGCAGCCCCTCGTCGAGGTGTCCCAGCTCGACCCCCTTGTCGTGGTGGAGCAGGTCGTCGGGGGAGGCGAGGGCGTCGACCTCGTCGATGTCGGACAGGACCCGGGTGGCGTCGACCCACCGCTTGTCGTGGGTGAGCCCGATCGCCTTGACCACGAACCCGGATTCGAGCGCGGTCCTGACGATCCGGCGGGCCGAGACGCACGAGATCTCGTGCTCGGCCGAAGGCCCCCCGTAGACCACGGCCAACGCTCCCGGATCTGGCATCGACCGAGGCTATACAAATCGAGGCTGTACAATCGGCCACGAGGGCGATGCGTGCGATTCTCCACATCTGAGCTCGCCGGCCAACTCGGTGGGGAGCTGGTCGGGCCCGATGTCATCGTCGACGGGGCCGGCATCGACTCCAGGACGGTGCGGCCAGGCCAGCTCTACGTCCCGATCGTCGCCGAGCGCGACGGCCACGACTTCATCGGCGCCGCCCTCGAGGCCGGTGCGGCGGCCTACCTGACGATGCGCCAACCCGTGGGCGGGACCGCCGTGGTCGTTCCCGACACCGCCGCCGCGCTCATGCACCTCTGCGCGCCGGCGCGCGCCCGTATCGGCGGCGTGGTCGGGATCACCGGCTCGGTGGGCAAGACCACCACCAAGGACCTCCTGTACGGCTGTCTCGTCACGGCGTACCCGGCGGCGGCCAGCGAGCGTTCCTTCAACAACGAGCTCGGGCTCCCGCTCACGCTGCTGAACGCGCCGGACGACGCGCGCTGGGTCGTGCTCGAGATGGGTGCCCGCGGCGTCGGCCATGTCGAGCGTCTCGCCCGGGTGGCCCGGCCCGACGTCGGCATCGTGACCAGCGTGGCCATGGCCCATGTGGAGTTCTTCGGCGACCTCGACGGCGTGGCCCGGGCGAAGAGCGAGCTCGTGAGGGCGCTCCCTGCCTCCGGCGTGGCCGTCTTGAACCTCGACGATCCCCGGGTGGCCGGCATGGCGTCGGTGAGCCCCTGTCCCGTGCTCGGGTACGCCGTCGACGGCGACGCAGACGTGCGGGCCGAGGAGGTAGTGCTCGACGGCGAGCTCCGCCCGAGGTTCCGGCTGACCACGCCGTGGGGTCGCGGGGAGGTGCGGCTCGCGCTGCACGGGGTGCAGCAGGTCCCGAACGCGCTGGCGGCGGCCGCGGCGGCGCTGTGGTGCGGTGTCCCCATCGACGGTGTGGTGCACGCGCTCTCCGAGGTGACGGGCTCCCCGTTGCGCATGGAGGTGCGGCACCCGCCCAACGGTCCCGTGATGATCGTCGACTGCTACAACGCGAACCCGGCCTCGACGGAGGCCGCGCTGCGCGCGCTCGCCGCGTTGGGAGCGGGCAGGAGGCTGGCGCTCCTCGGCCTGATGGCCGAGCTCGGCGACGAGACCGAGGCGGAGCACCGGCGCGTTGCCGCAGTTGCCGCCGGGCTCGGCATTGAGGTCGTCGGCTACCGGACCGGTCTCTACGGTCCGGCCCAGGTGGCCGACGCCGCCGCCGCCGCCGCTCTGCTGGGGACGGCGGGGCCCGGCGATGCGCTCCTCGTCAAGGGCAGCCGGGTGGCGCGCCTCGAGGACGTCGTCACCGCCTACGGTGCGCAGGCGGTCGTTCAGTCGCCGGCGACCGGTGCGTAGCGAGGGCGACGCAGGTCGGAGCTCCCCGCGTCGACGAGGACTCTCCGGCTGAGCTCGCCGTAGAGCGACTCGGTGCGTGGCGAGGGTGAGCTGCCGGGGTCCAGAGCGTCGACGCGGCGCTGGCACTCGCGCCATTCGAGGCGGAGCCGGTCCGCGTCCCCCTCTGCGGCCGCGAGCTGCATGGCGGCGCGGGAGAGCGCCTCGCTGTAGGGCTCGACCAGGCGCGCCCGTTCGAGTCCCCACCGGGCGAGGTCGAGATGCCCCGCGCCGGACGCCAGTGCCGCCATGGAGCAGGCGGCGTCCACCAGGACCGCGGCGATGCGCCCCCCGTGGCCCTCGGCCTCCCACCACGTGTAGCCCGACAGCGCGTTGGCCAGCGGCTCGCCCTCGACCAGCTGGAGCGCGGCGCGGTAGTGGGCGATGGCCAGATCGGGATCGGTCTGCGCCTTGCCCGCCTCGGCGTGTGTGATCGCCCGGTGGACGTCGACCGTCACCTGGGGCGAGACCTGGTACAGGCCGTTGCGGGTGCCGGCGGGGAACAGGGGAGCGCCGAGTTGGTCGACACCCATCGCCCGCCGAGCGGCATGGGCCGTGTTGAACAGCGTCTTGGACGCCGCGTCGGCATCCGACGACCCGAGCACGCGCGTGCGGAGCCGGTCCCCGGTGATCACGTCCGGCTGATGGAGGGCCAGGTAGGCGACGAGCTCGACCGCTCGCCGGGCTCGATTGGGGGGTAGGTCCTCCCGGAGCCCGTCCAGTCTCGGGGTCATGGTCAGGAGCCGCACGTCGACCGGCCCCGGTGCCACCGCCGCCGTGCCGTCGCCCGCCCCGCGCCCCGGCCGCCGGAGCGCGTGGGCCACGGGTGGCGCGGCCTCCCGTGGCCCGGGTGGCGCGGCCTCCCGTGGCCCGGGTGGCGCCGTGAGCTCCCGAAGGTGCCGGGCCGTTTCCGCCGACTGGAGGTGTGGCCGGACGACCCGGCCGATCGGATGCAGCGTGGCCCCCCGGCGGTCGACCAGCACGGTCAGGTCGGTGGCGGCCACCGTGGCGGTGGTGACGACGGCTGTCCGCGCCGCCACCGGCGCGGACAGGGTCCCCGGGTCCCCGAAGAACACGCGGTGCGGGGCGCCCGCCGGCCCCACCGAGCCAAGCCCCGGGTCACCCGGATCATCGGTCACGAGCACCGTGTCCGACCATGCCCACGCACCCGCCGCCGACCGCGTCGACCGCGCCAGCTCGGGCGCCGACTCGCCCAGGAGCGGCAGCACGGACCCCGGGCCGAGCGCGACCAGCCAGGTGCCCTCCTCGTCCTCGCCGATGGGCAGGGCGATGGGGACGTAGGGAGACAGGGTGTCGTCGTCCCGGAGTGCCGCGTGGTCGACGTGCCAGGCAGCGCCGCCGTGCAGCGCCACGAACTCGTCCGGCGGGTCGGACCTCGGTTCGGTCAGCCAGAAGCTGACGCCGGACGGAGCGACGCAGATGGCGCGGACCACCGGTCGGGCGGCATCACCCTGCAGCGCCCTGCTCAGGAGGGAGTTGGCGGTCTCGAACGAGTGCAGCGCCGGGATCTCCGCGAAGCGCTGCAGGAGCGAGTCCGCATCCGTTGCCTCGTCGGACAACGCCCACTCCAGGTCGAGGTCACCCGTGAAGGGATCGACCCGGCGGCGCTTCCGGGCGCGGCGGGCCAACGCCGCGCAGGCGAGCGATCCCATGCCGAGTGCGACCAGCTCCGGCAGGCGATCGCCGTGGTCCGGGGCGCCGGCGTGGCGCGGCCCCACCCTCGGCGCCCCCGTGGTCCAGGCATCCGTGGTGGGGGGCAGTCGGAGCCGCCATCCCGCCTCCACGTGGTCGGGATCGACGAACCGAGTGCTCAGGTCCATGTCGCGCCCGAGGTTCAGCGCGGCGATCGACGTCCAGTCGGCGCCGTCGGCCAGGCGCTCCTCCGCGATGCTCCACAGCGTGTCGCCCGGTCGCACCGCGTGGGTCGCGGAGACGAGGGTCCCGAGGGCCGGCGTGCCCGGGTGCGCCGTCGGTACCGGCCCGGCCGCGGCCTGGCTCGTCGAAGGTGTGCTGGCACCGCCGACGGACGGGAGGGCGAGGGGAGCCCCGACGGTCGTGAGCGTCATGACACCCACGGCGATCCGCGTCGCGATGCGGTCCATCACCGAGGCGTCCCCCGTCGTGCCGACGTCGCCGTCGCGCACGTGGGCGACGACGGCGCGCGCCAGCTGGGCGCAGCAGGCGGCCCATGCCACCCAGGCCGCCACCGCGAGCACGCAGAGGGCGTCGCGGGGCACGGGACGCCAGGTGTGTCCGAGCCCGCCGGAGAGGGGGTTGCCGACCACGAGGACGAGCACGGCCGGGACGGCGGTGAAGGCGAGCAGCGCGGCGAGTACGGCGGCGGTCACGTCGAGCGCGCGCCGTCGGCGCGTCCGGTCGTCCCGGCTATCCACCGGCTGGACCGATCGAGATCGTGTACGTGAGCGCGACGGACTCCGATGACGGTTCGGTCACCGTCGCCCGGCAGCTGCCGCTGGCCTGGCTGAGGGAGGCCGCCATGGCCGAGGTGCCGCCGACGCTCTGGCTCCCGCTCGGGCAGCTGACCGTCATGGTGAGGTAGGTGGTTCCGGACCAGAGCACCGAGATCTGCATCGCACCGGTTCCGGTGAATCCGTACCCGTTCGACGGCTGCAGTGGTGGATCGAGATAGCCCTGCGTGTCCATCCGGTCCGCCGGCTGTTGCGTGGCCGGGCTCGTCGTGGTGGTCGCCGCCGGCACGGTGGTGGTGGTGGTGGTGACGCTCGGGACGGTCGTCGTCGGCGCGCCGGCGGCCGGTGCCCGTGCCGACACGAGGGATGTGGCCGACGTGGCGGAGGCGGGCGCCGCCGGCTTCGGGGGCGTCGTGGTGGTCGTCGTCGCCGGCGGGGACGACTGGCCCGAGGGCCCGCCCGAGGTGGAGGTCGTGCCGGCAGGCCGGACGCGACGCGACGCGACGGCGGCCTGTCCGCCACCATGACCGGCCCGATGTGGTGTGCTCCCAGCCGTCGCCACGAGGAGGGCCATGAGTGCCAGTGACACGGCGAGGATCACCCACCAGTTGGGACGGCCCCGAGCCACCCGGGTGCGCAGTCTCTCGGTGGTGTCGGTCCCAGCGCCAACCACGGGCACACCATACGCACGCATCACCCCGCCCGCACCGGGCGGTCAGGCACAGAGGCGCCGCTGGCCCCGGTCCCGACGGGCATAGAGGGCGCGGCGGTCGCGCCCGGTCATGGCGGCCAGCTCGGCGATGGAATAGCCGAGGACGTGGTGGGCGTAGAGGACCTCGACCTCGTCGGGGCGCATGCCCGCGTGGTGCAGGTCGACGAGCATCCGGGCCAGCTCCTCCAGGTCGGTCTCGGAGCGGGCGGACCGATCCGCGGCCACGTCCGGACCGAGCGGGGCCGACCGCGCGCCCTCGTCCTTGGCGCGGAACAGCTGGCGGCGCAGGCGGCATCGGATGGCGGACAGGAGATCGAGGACGGCATAGGGCCGGTCCTGTCCGGCCCACGACCGGAGGGTGAGCCACGTCGTCGACAGGAGCTCCCCGAAGAACTCCTCACCGTCCTGCCAGTCGCCACCCTGGCCCCAGCGCAGCTTCCCTGCGACCGCGACCAGGCCCGGGACGAGGACCTGCACGAGCATCCGGCAGACAAAGGGGTCGGCGCCCGCCTCCCGGAGCAGCACCCGGACCAGGCGGGCGGCCTCCTCACGCTCGGTGCGTCCCGAGGCCACCCGCATGAGCTCGACGACGTCGCAGGGCGTGGGGCACCGCGGCGGCCCGGTGCCGGACCCGAGCACCAGGCCGGACAGGCCCGGGTCCCGGGCGGCGACCGCCTGGAGGGTGCGGACCGCGGCGGGGGTACGGCCGATGGACTGCCACTCGGCGGCCATCTGGTCGATGAGGGCGACACGTTGCTTCGACGCTGTGGTGGGCATGGGGTCACAGTCGCGGTCGACCCTCCCCCGATCGCTCCCCCCGAACGGGTCGTCGGCACGAATCGACGGAAGAGTCGCGATCCTCCTGGTCGGCGATAGTGTGCGCCCGATGGACATCGACGAGTTCTACGAAGCCGACCCCCGCCGCCGGGCCTCAGCCGAGCTCGAGCTGGGCATCGACTGGCTCGACGCGGACGGGGTGCGCCACGAGCTGAACTACGTGGAGGACACCGGCGAGCTCTACGTGCTGCGCGAGCCGTCGCCCCACGTGACCGAGGACCCCTTCGGGGGCCTGCACGTCTCGGCCCCTCCGGGGTACGACGACAAGATGACGGTGCACGTCATCGCGCGGATCCCCACGGTGGACGAGGTGCACAGGATCCTGGACGGCTGGCAGGATGCGATGCAGGGCGAGCACGGCGCCGACTGGCTCGGCGACCGGCTGCGCGCGGCCGGTGTGACGGTCGGCCCGGGGAACGACCCGATCCCCGACGACGGGCCCGATGCGGGCGGGCCGGTCGAGCGAGATTAGGTGGGCGGCTCCAGGTCGAGCATCTTGGCCAGGAGCTGGGTGGCGATGTTGTCCGTCGCCATGGCGTCGTCCATGAGCTGGTCCGCGAAAACGAGCTTCGAGAGCCGGTACATGACGACGGCGAAGCGGAAGCCCGAGAAGATCTCGTAGAAGAAGATGTCCTTCATCTCGCGCCCCATCAGCCCGGAGTAGCGCGTGATGGTGTCCTCGTGGGACCCGAAGCCGGCCGGCCGGGGCACGCCAAGACCCTCGGAGAACTGGCGGTCGAAGTAGAGCCACCAGCCCAGGTCCATCTCGGGCTGGCCCAGTGCGGCCATCTCCCAGTCGATCACCGCGGCGGCGCGGAAGTCGTCCCAGATGATGTTGCCGATGCGGCTGTCGCCCCAGCTGATGACGACCTCACCCTCCTCGGCCGGCTGGTGGTCCACCAGCCACTGCCAGGTCGACTCGATCACAGGGACCTTGACCCCCTGGGTGGCCCAGTCGAGGAAGTCGCGGTAGTAGGACATCTGCTGCACGATCCCCGGCTTGCCCCGGACGGGGTCGTCCAGCCAGTCGAGCCCGAGGGCCCGCCAGTCCGTGCGGTGCACCGCGGCCAACGCGTCGATCCCGCTCCACCACATGCGCTCTTGCTGCTCGGGCGTGGCCTCTATGACCCAGCCCTCCATGGTGTAGGGGATGTTGTCGGAGGGGACCTGGCCCTCTATGTGTTCCATGGAGAAGAAGGGCACGCCGAAGTACTGGGGGTCCTCCTCGTAGTGCCCGAGGCGGGGGAGTGGCACCGCCGACCCGCCGTCGGCCAGGGCGTGCATCGCCCGGTACTGGGTCGAGAACTCCGCGTCCAGGAAGAGCAGGTGCTTGGTGGGCGCCACCCGGACGACGAGGCGCTGCTCGTCGCCGTCGGCCGATCGGGTGCGGCACAGGATGGTCTCGTTGGAGAAGCCGTTGGACCCGGGGGCCTTGACGTCGAAGACCTCCGGGCCGGGCCCGCCGCCGGTCTTGGCGGCCAGCCAGCGCGTGAGGGTCGCGGCCACCTGCTCGGGGTCACGCTGGCTGATGTCGGGCACGGAGCGGCACTGTAGCGTCGCAGGCCGTGCTCATCGTGATCGACCTCTCCGAGGCCCGGGTGCACCTCGCCGACCCCGACGACTTCACCCGCTTCTCGGTGGCCGCCGACGGGGTCGGTGACCTGGCCGAGGTCGTGCGCAGCGCAGGGCTGGGGCGCCTGCGCTGCGACGGCGAGCACGTCGTCGTCGACCCCGTCGCCCTGCGCGCGCTGGCGGGGCCCGCCGCCACCGACGAGTGGGACCGGGGCCTCGCCGGCATGGTGGCGTACGCCGCCGGAAAGGGCTGGGTGGAGCCCGACGGCGGCGTCCTGGCCCACATCGAGCGACGCGACGGGCGGGCTGAGTCACTGAACACCTGAACCGCCGGGGGCACCGGGCCGGACTGTCCCGGCTCGGCCGGGCGCCGCTACCCTTTGAGGTGCCGCACGGCCCACATTGCGGCGGGGCACGGGCCCCACGAACTCTTGGGGAGGATGCATGGCGATTCGGGACTACGACCGCTTGTTCATCGGCGGCGACTGGGTGGCCCCGGAGGGCACCGGCACCATTGCGGTGATCTCACCCTCGACGGAGGAAGTCATCGCCCGGGTGCCCGACGGCACCGAGGCCGACATCGACAAGGCGGTGGCGGCGGCCCGCACCGCGTTCGACCACGGCCCGTGGCCCCGCATGACGCCGGCCGAGCGGGGGGCCGTCCTGGCCGCGGTGGCGGCGCAGATCACCGCCGAGCTGGGCGACATGGCCGAGATCATCACGCGCGAGATGGGCTCGCCGATCTCCTTCTCCGGGATGGGCCAGGTGCTGGCGCCCACCATGGTCTTCAGCTACTACGCCGATCTCGCCTCGTCCTACGCCTTCGACGAGGTGCGCGCCGGCCTGCTCAACCCGCAGGTGCTGGTGACCAAGGAGCCCGTCGGGGTTGTCGGGGCCATCGCGCCGTGGAACGTGCCGCTGTTCATCGCGGCCGCCAAGTTGGCGCCCTCGCTGGTCGCCGGCTGCACGGTGGTCTACAAGCCGGCGCCGGAGACGCCGTTCGACGCGTTCCGGCTGGCCGAGATCTTCGCCGAGGCCGGTCTGCCCAAGGGCGTCCTCTCCGTGGTGCCGGCGGGCCGTGAGGTCAGCGAGCACCTCGTGAAGCACCCCGGTGTGGACAAGATCTCCTTCACCGGCTCGGGCGTCGGCGGCAAGCGCATCGGCGGGCTCTGCGGCGAGCGCTTGAAGCGCTGCACGCTGGAGCTCGGCGGAAAGTCCGCCGCCATCATCCTCGACGACGCCGATCTGGCCACGACGATCCCGACGCTGCTGCCCAACGCCATCATGAACAACGGCCAGGCCTGCATCGCGCAGACCCGCATCCTGGCGCCCCGCGCCCGCTACGCCGAAGTGGTCGACGCCGTGGTCTCGGGCGTGTCCGCCATGAAGGTGGGCGACCCGCTCGACCCGGCCACCGAGGTCGGCCCCGTGGTTGCCGAGCGGCAGCGGGCCCGGATCGAGGGGTATCTCGACAGCGGGCGCGAGGAGGGGGCCACGGTCGCCCTGGGGGGCGGCCGCCCCACGGGATCTGACTTCTCCAAGGGCTGGTACGTGGAGCCGACGGTCTTCTCCGACGTCGACAACAAAATGCGCATCGCACAGGAGGAGATCTTCGGGCCCGTGCTGGTGGTCATCCCCTACGACGGTGACGACAACGCCGTGGAGATCGCCAACGACTCGAACTACGGCCTGTGCGGCTCGGTCTGGACTGCGGACAACGACCGAGGCCTCGGGGTGGCCCGCCAGGTGCGGACCGGCACCTACATGCTGAACGCGCCGGTCCCGATCGACTTCTCCACACCCTTCGGTGGCTTCAAGGAGTCCGGCGTCGGGCGGGAGTTCGGCCCCGAGGGGCTGGAGGGCTTCCTGGAGATGAAGTCGATCGCGCTGCCGCCCGGCTACACGCCTGGGGCCTGAGGCGCCGGCGGTCAGGACGGGGTGGACGTCCCCGGCGGCATCGTCGGCGACACGTAGCCCGACAGCGCGGCGCCCTTCCCCTTCACGTCGGCGAAGCCCTGGTGGTCGCCGACCTCCACGACGCTGTACCCGGTGCGATCGCCGTCGCCGTTGACGACGTCGGGCGCGGCATCGTCGCCCGTGTCGCCGGTGACGACCGCAACGTGCACCGCGGTCACCGCGGCGGTGTCGAGCCCGTAGACGGCGACGTCGCCGGGTTGGGGCGTGTAGTGCGAACCGAGCGGGTGCCAGGTGCCATGGTCGGTCCCCCACAGGTAGAAGCTCGCGGAGTCACCGTTCAGGTAGCCGGGAGCGAGCTCGTAGGTCACCTCGGCCCCCGCCTGCTTCCAGACCCAGGCGGCGAAGTCGGCGCACCACTCCTCGTCGAGGTTGTCGTTGCCGCAGTCGTCGACGCCGGCCTGCCAGTAGGCGCTGAACCTGTTGCAGTAGGTGTCCGCCGGGTCCGTTCGGTAGCCGACCTGCCCCTCGGCGAGGGCGACGATCCGGGCCCGCAACGGGCTGAGGCCGGGCCCGCGGTCCACCCGGGCGGCGATGGCGGCCCCGGCCGCGACCACGGCAACCACCAGGAGGAACACCACGAAGCGGCGGCGGCGCACCGGGGCGGCACGGCGCGGCAGGGGGGCGGCCAGGGGTCGGGTCGGGCTCAGGAGGCCTCAGGGTAGCGAGTCACCGGTGCCCCGGTACGGCAGGCCGGGGTCTGAGAGAATGTCTGATCCCCCGACACCCCGACTGCGGTGCCGGCTCCATCGCAACCAGGAGGGAAAGGCCCGATGCAGGACGACGAGAGCGCGATTTCGCACACTCGTCTGGCCTACCTGCCGGCGCTCGACGGTGTCCGGGCCTGCGCCGTGCTCGCCGTGATGATGTTCCACGGTGGGATCCCGCACATGGACGGCGGGTTCATGGGGGTCGACGCCTTCTTCGTCCTGTCCGGCTTCCTCATCACCTCGCTCCTGATCGGCGAGTGGCGGCAGAGCCTCACCATCAGGCTCGGCGCCTTCTGGGCCCGCCGGGCGCGGCGCCTCCTCCCCGCCATGCTCCTGATGCTGCTCTTCGTCGCCTTCTTCGCGTCCGTGATCGTGCCCAGGGGGACCTACGGGGCGCTCCGTCTCGACGCGCTCTCCACGCTGCTCTATGTGAGCAACTGGCACTTCATCCTCGTCAATTCCAACTACTTCAACGAGACGGCTGCCTCCTCCCCGCTCCTGCACACCTGGTCGCTCGCGGTCGAGGAGCAGTTCTACGTCATCTGGCCGCTCGTGGTCCTCGGCGTCATGCACTTCACGAAGAGCCTGCGGGCCCTGTTCGCGCTGTGCTGTGCCGCGGCGATCGCGTCGGCGACCTGGATGCACGTGCTCTACGACGGCGGCCTCAACACCAACCGGGTGTACCTCGGGACCGACACGCGCTCCCAGTGCCTGTTCATCGGGTGCGCCCTCGCCGTCGGGCTCGTCCTGGTCACGCGGCGGAGCCACGAGGAGGGCCGCCTCGCCAAGGGCGAGCTGTGGCGACCCAAGAGCCGCGCCGGGACGCTGGCGTGCGGGGTGATCGGTGTCGTCGGCGCGGCCGGCGCGGTCGGGCTCTGGGTGCTGACGACCTCGACGTCGTCGTTCCCCTACTCGGGCGGGTTCTTCCTCATCGGCCTCGCCGTCGCGGGGATCATCCTGGCCTCCGTGGCCGCTCCCCGCAGCATCGTCCCCCGTGTGCTCTCCCTGGCGCCGGTGCGCTACGTGGGCCGGATCTCCTACGGCCTCTACATCTGGCACTGGCCCATCTTCATTTGGCTCGACCACTCCCGGACCGGGCTCTACGGCTACGAGCTCTTCGGGTTGCGCGTCCTCGTCACCTTCGCGGTGTCCGTCGTGTCCTTCCACCTGATCGAGCGGCCCATCCGCATGGGCACCTTCGTCAGCCAGTGGAGGGCGTGGCTGGTGGTGCCCGCCGGCGTGGGCGCCGTCCTTGTCGCCGTCGTCGCGGCCACCACCGGGACCACCGCGGTCGCCAGCACGGCGTTCCCGTCGGCCATCCACGCCGACACTGGCACGTCGACCACGGCGTCAACCGTGCCCGGTGCGGCCCCGACGGCGGCACCGGTGCGGGTCCTCCTCTTCGGCGACTCGGTGGCGCTGACGCTCGGGATCGGGCTGTCGTACCCGCCCGACCAGGCCAAGTACGGCTACGTCCTCTCCGACAAGGGCATCCTCGGCTGCGGTGTGGTCGACGGACCCGTGGTCGAGCTCATGGGGGCCCGTGACGAGACTCCGCCCGCCTGCGACGGGTCGCCGCTGGTCTCGGGAGAGCCCCTGAACCAGCAGCCCTGGCCGTACCAGTGGCTGAACGCCATGAACGAGGTCAAGCCGAACGTGGTGGTGCTCCTGGCCGGGCGCTGGGAGGTGGTCGACCGGGAGTACCAGGGAGGTTGGACCAACATCTTGAGCCCGACGTACGCCGCCTACGTGAAGGCGCAGCTGGAGGAGGCGTCGAAGCTCGTCACCTCGACCGGGGCGCGCATGGTGTTCCTCACCGCTCCCTGCACCGACGAGGGGGAGCAGCCGGACGGGGCACCGTGGCCCGAGGACAACCCGGCGCGCCTGGCGGCGTTCAACAAGCTGGTGCGGGAGGTGGCGGCGGAGCACCCCCAGACCGACTCGGTGGTCGACCTCAACGCCGCGGCGTGCCCCGGGGGGAAATTCACCAGCTCGGTCGACGGGGTGGTGATCCGGCGCAGCGACGGCATCCACTTCACCAATGCCGGTGGCGAGCTGCTGGCGCCCAAGCTCATGCCGCCCATCGTGGCGGCCGGCAGGGCGCAGGCGGCGACAGCCGGGGCAGGAGCGACCTCAGCCGGTGGGTGACGCAGGCTTCGGGTTCACGTCCTTTGGGATGGTCCCTGATCCGGGGGTCTGCGGGTTGACGTTCTGGTTGCTGTCGGCGACCACGCACTGAGCCCGGAGCGAGGGCACGAGGTGCCCCTCGTCGACGGTGGCGCCCTCCGAGATGGTGGTCATGAGGGAATTCCACGAGCCGTCGTCGGAGTTGGCCTGGGCGGCCAGCGGCAGCGCCGCCCGCAGCTGCTGGTCGGCCTCCTTCTGGAGCTGGGCCACCGTCGTGGCCGCGGTGCCGGCGCGGACGGAGCGCAGATAATCGTCGACGGAGCGGTTCACGTGGACGCAGGCCTGCTGGGCCAGGCCCTGGCCACCCTGGCTGCTGCAGGCGCTGAGCCCCACCGCGGCGCCGGCGACGGCCAGGGCCGTCGCCAGGGCCCGGCCTCCCCCGGGGCGGCGGGGCCCCCGCACGTCAGGCGAGCCAGCGTTCGGCCGATTCGAGCAGGAAGCGGCTGACGGCCAGGGCGCGGTCGAAGACGTCGCAGAGAAGCTCCTCCCCCCCGAGGACCCGGGCCAGCGACACGGGGTGCCGCGCCACGATGCTCAGCCGGCGCTCCGAGCCGTCGGTGGCGTTGGCGAAGGAGTCGATGGCGGAGACTTCCAGCGGGAGCTCGATTCCCCCGACGCCGGCCAGGTCGATGGCCAGGCGGAGGAGATCGGGCCCGCTCGGGAGCGGCGGCAGGGCCCAGGTGAAGGTGAGCGGGAAATGGAACTCGTCGGGCGGCTCCTCGTCCTCGGAGAGCAGGACCACGGCATCCTCGAAAGAGAGGAGGACGCGAGGGTCCACGTCGAGCGCGAGGTGCAGGTCCAGCGGGCCGCCGCATCCCTCCTCGGGGTGCAGGTCGACCTCCCAGACCTGACGCAGCGAGTAGGTCTCGACGAAGTGCCGCTCGTCGTGCACGTGGAACCCGTGGTCCACGGAGTGGTCCTTCAGGTCTGCGACGTAGCCGGCGACATCAATGGCAGCCACAACTCGAGGAGCCTAATGGGAGCGAACGGGCATCCGGTGAGGCAGGCCAGGGCGTCGGCGGCCGGTAGGGTTCCTCACCCGTGGAAGACGTTCGCCTGCTGCAGGTGCTCGACGATGCCGTCGGAGCCGTCCGGGCCGCGCTGGACGTGCTCGACGACTGGGGGCCGGCGGGCACGAGGCCGGGGCAGTACCGGCTCGACCTTGCGGCCGACGGGGCTGCGCTCCCCGTGCTCCACAGCGCGGGCCTGGCCGTGCTCTCCGAGGAGTCGGGGTTCACGGGCGACGCCAATGCGGGGCTGCTCGCCGTGATCGACCCGGTCGACGGCTCCACCAACGCCCACCGGGGCGTGCCGTTCTACTCGACGAGCATCTGCGTGCTCGACGCGGAGGGCCCGCTCGCGGGTCTCGTGGTCAACCAGGCCACCGGCACCCGCTACGTCGCCATCCGTGGTGGCGGTGCGGAGGCTGACGGCGCAGCCATGCGGGTGTCGGGCTGCGAGGACCTGGGGAGCGCCATCGTGGGCATCTCCGGCTTCCCGGGCCACCACCCCGGTTGGGCCCAATACCGTGCGCTGGGTGCCGCGTCGCTCGAGTGCTGCGCGGTGGCCGAGGGAGTGCTCGACGCGTACATGGTGGTGGGGAGAAGCACGCTCTACGGGTGGGACTACCTGGCCGGGTTGCTCATCTGCCGCGAGGCCGGAGCGGCCGAGGGGGAGCGCGACGGCGTGGACCTGGTGGTGCGCGACGCCTCGAGCCGCCGGCCCATCGTGGCGGCGACGACGGCACTGCAGGAGAGGCTGGCCGCCGAGGGGACGCTGTGAGCCGGTGAGCGACATCGGCGGCGCAGACGCCGGAGCGCTGCGGGCGCGCAAGACGTGGCGGACACTCGAGCCGCTGCACGGCATGATCTACTTCGTGCCCGAGGCGGGCGAGGCCTACGCGGCGCTCGGTGTCGTCGGGCGTGCCGGCTACTTCGCCTCGAGAGCCGCTCCGATGGGAGCGGTGGGCGCCGACGTGGTGATCTCGACGTTCTTCAACTTCAACCCTGAGCTCGTGCGCGACGCGATCCCCGATGCGTGGCGTGCCGCGGCGCCCGAGGCATTGGTGGACGCCCGCTTCCACGCCGCGGACGCGGCGTTCCGGCGCCTGCTGGGAAATGCGGTCGTGGCGTCGGGCGAGATGCGCCGTGCCGCGTCCCTGGCCCGCACCGCAGCGGAGGAGGCAGGGCGGCGACCGGAGGGGCGGCCCCTGGCGGCGGCGCACGCCGACCTCGGCTGGCCGGACGAGCCACACCTGCAGCTGTGGCACGCCCAGTCGATCCTGCGCGAGTTCCGGGGCGACGGGCACGTCGCGCTGCTCGTGGTGCACGGCCTGTCGGGCATGGAGTCCCTGATCACCCACGCGGCGACCGGTGACGTCCCGGCGCACGTGTTGCGCACGTCACGGGGCTGGTCGCAGGAGCGGTGGGGGTCGGCGGTCGAGGCCCTGCGCGAGCGGGGCTGGCTCCAGGGGGGTGACGGACTGCGACTCACCGATTGGGGCGCTGCCCAGCGACGAGCGATCGAGGAGGGCACCGATGCCCTGGCGACCGTTGCGTATGCCGCGCTGGGCGACGAGGGGTGCGCCGAGCTACGCGCCCTGGCCCGGCCCTGGAGCACGGTTTTCGCCGCACAGCTGCCGCGCTGAGGGCTCTGTCACGGGCCTTCAGCAAGGATGGGCATAATTGCCCGGGCGCCGGAGCGCTTGGGCGCTTAGCTCAGTTGGTTAGAGCAGCTGGCTTACAACCAGCAGGCCGGGGGTTCGAGTCCCTCAGCGCCCACTCTCTCAGCTCGGGGTCGCCATCGAGTTCGTTAGGGCCAACAGGGTCTTCGCAACCGAGGTGGAAAGGGGCCTCGGATTTGCTCCGCCTTAGGAGCCGTGCTCTATTCTCCGCTGCGATGAAAAGTCCACCCATGAGTGACGGCCGACGCGCGGCCTTCGGCTGTGAGCAAATGCTCGCACCCGTTTGAGGACCACCCGTGATCGTGTGGCTCGCCTCCTACCCGAGGTCTGGTAACACCTTCCTGAGAATGCTCCTGCATGAGGCGTTTGGTCTCAAGACCTACTCGTTGGCCGGCACGAGGGAGATGGCCACTTCCGGCGAGGAGGTAGGCCGCTTGGTCGGCGACATGAACGTCGATTGGACGGACGCGGTGAGCGCGACGATCAGATCTGACACTGTCCCACACTTCGTGAAGACACATGAAGAGCCAATTTCGACAAACGACCCGTGTATCTACGTTGTACGGGACGGCCGATCGGCTGTCGTGTCCTACCATCACTATCTGCGGGAAGTCGACGGGTTGGATAAGTCACTCGATGATGTGATCGACGGCCGGGTCTACGCAGGCTCCTGGTCCGAGCACTATCTGAACTGGCTGCCCAGGCACCGTCAGAACACGCTCCTCCTTCGATATGAAGCGATCACCGACGATCCCAATCAAGCCGTGGAAGATGTGGCTGCATTTCTAGGCATGTTGCCCGTTCGTGATTTCTCTATCGATTTTTCATACTTGCACCAGCTTCAACCGGCTCTGTTTCGAGTCGGCGATGACGCTCCCAACATCGCAGAGCTCGGGCCTTCCGAACCGCGATTTCGTGAACGTCATGGGGCAGTCATGCGGGAACTTGGCTATTACGACCCTTGAGGACATCAAGCACCCCGCCAGCCCGGTTCGGTGCAACGACGGGTATTGACGGGGATATCGGGCCGCTCCCCTTGCCTTCTCCACTCTCGTCTTTCGGGACATCTGTCGCGCGATCCGTCACGATCGCAGGTGGCCCGTCCCGGCCCTACTGCTCGTTGTCCGTGTCCGGCGAATTCGAGCGAATGTCTCGTTGTTCGCCCTCGACGTCGAGCATGAACTCCCGTGATGCCTCCTCCAGCATCATCAGGGACTCGTTCGCGCCGGGCGCGGCGCGGATCAGCTCGTCGAGCTTGCGTTGGGTCGCAGCCTGCTCCCGACCCTGCGTGTGCTGGATGGCGAAGACCATGATCAGGGTCAGAGCCGAGACGGAGAGCTCGAACGCAGCCACCTAATTCTTCGGAAAGTCGAGGATCGCAATCGCCACGACCAGCGCAATGACCGCGACGGTGGCGGTGAGCGCGACAGCCGGGAGGACGGTGTAGCGCTCAATGTTGTACAGGATCCGGCTCCATACCGGGAGCTGCGACGTCCTGTGACTGATGCGTCTGCGCTGCGGTTCCGGCTCGTCGTTCTCGAGGCGGCTCTCCACTGGCCAAGACTACAAAAGATCGGTCATCGTCGAACCGGGGCGAAGCGGGAATCGACTGATGCCGATCATCCGAGCTCGCGGTCAGCGGGTGACGGTCTCCCCATCGCTCGCCGCCGACGCACCCAACCCCCAGTCCCGGGCGATCAGGGACAATGACCGCACCCGGGTCTCATAGGAGTGGGACCGGGTCGAGAGCATGATCTCGTCCGCCCCGGTGCGGCGCTCCAGCTGCCGGAGCCCCTGGGTCACCGAATCGGGATCACCGATCAGATGCGTCGCCATGGCGTCCTCGACGATCGACTTCTCGGCGACCGTGAATTGGTAACGCGCGGCCTCCTCCGGGGAGGGCAGCGGGCCGAGGCGGCCCGATCGCAACTGCAGGATGCTGAGCGCGGTCGAGCCCGAGAGCCAGAGCGCCTCCCCTTCGCTGGGCGCGCAGAGCACGGACACGGCCACCATGACCCGGGGCTCGGCGTGGAGCACGGAGGGACGGAAGTTCGAGCGGTAGGCGGTCAGGGCAGCATCGAGGAGCGTGGGCGCGAAGTGGTAGGCGAACGAGAAAGGAAGCCCCAGGAGCCCCGCCAGCTGCGCGCTGAAGAGGGACGAGCCGAGGAGCCACACCTCGGGGAGGTAGCCCCGGCCGGGATTCGCTGACGGGTGGTTTGGCGCACCTTCGCCGGGAAGGAGGTAGTTGATCAGCTCCACGACGTCGTCGGGGAAGGTGTCCGCGTGCATCTCCGGTGTGCGCCGAAGCGCACGCACCGTCACCTGGTCGGTTCCCGGAGCACGTCCCAGTCCGAGGTCGATCCTCCCCGGGTGCAGTGCCTCCAGCGTCCCGAACTGTTCGGCCACCACGAGCGGGGCGTGGTTGGGCAGCATCACGCCGCCCGACCCGACGCGCAGAGTGGTGGTGGCGTTCGCCAGGTGTGCGATCAGGACGGCGGGTGCCGAGCTGGCCACGGCGGGCATCCCGTGGTGCTCCGCCACCCACAATCGGTGGTAGCCGAGTCGCTCCACCTCCGACGAGATCGCCACCGTCTCCTGCAGGGCTCGGGCGGGGGTCGACCCCGTTGCCACGGTGGCCAGGTCGAGGACGGAAAGTGGGATCACATCGTGTGCAACACGCGGACGCCGCCAAAGCTTCCGGCGTGCATCCACTGATTTCGGAGACGGTCCTGGTACCTTGACGGCCGACGGGCGGCCTTCAGGTGGCGACGCAGCAAGGGAGCGCGGAATGTCTGCCGGACGAATGCGACGGGTCAGCTCCTTGCTGGGAGTCGTCGGGTGTCTCTGTGTGCCAGTGGTGGCCATTGGTTGGGCGTCTCCGGCATCCGCTGCGGGAACGGTGGAGATAAGCGTGGGCTCGTCGGCCAACCCTTCCATCCCCGGTCAGGACGTGACCTACACCGCCACCCTGACCACCTCGGACCACGGCCCGCTCACCGGCCTCATGGACACGATGGAGTTCCAGGACAACGGGAACGTCATCGTGGGCTGCAACCTCCAGCCCCTCTCGCTCGTCGGGTCAGGGATCTATCAGGCGTCGTGTGACGAGCCCGCCGGCTCCCTCTCAATCGGCCAGCACGCGATCACGGCGATCTTCAGCGGCGACTCTTCCTACGAGGAGGCGACCGGGACCCTGCAGCCGAACCAGACGGTCAGCCAGGCCACCACGACGACGACGCTCACCTCCCCGCAACCCGGAGCGTCGATCATCTACGGCGACGAGTCACAGCTCTCCTTCGCCGTGACGGTCACGGGGGCGCCCGGAGTCAACCTGTCTCCATCCGGGGACGTCACCGTGTACGACGGCGCACCCGGACTGGGCACCCAAGTCTGCTCGATCTTGCTCAACGGAGGGGGTGGGACCCAGTCGTTCGGGAACTGCTACATCAACGACACCACGCTGGACGCCGGTCCCTACGTCCTTTCCGCCGTGTACGAGGGTGACCCCAGCTACCAGGGGTCTTCCTCCGCCCCCCAGGACTTCACGGTCGACCAGGTGACCACCCAGATGAACGTCTTCCCCGTGCCGGGCTACGCCCTCTACGGCGCTGAGAACGGCAACTTCTTCATCGTCGGCGTGGGCGGCAACAACAACAACGGCAACGCCAGCGGTTCGGTCTCCGTCACCGCCAACGGCGTCAACCTGGTGGCTCCCGGTTCGTGCCGGGCCAACAACGGGGGTGCCAACCCCTGCTACATCAGCTCGGCGACTGCCCTCCCTGCCTCGACAACGCCCTACACCGTGACCTTGAGCTACCCCGGCGACGCCAACTTCCTCCCGTCGTCCACGACGACGCCGCTCTCGGTCTTCCCGGCGACCAGCTCTGTCTCGCTGACCATCGCACCCTCGTCCACCTCGTATGGCGACGAAGGCTCGGTCGTGATCTCGGCCACCGTGACCTCGGGGACGACCGGCGCTCCGACAGGATCCGTGACGGTGCAGAACGGGGGCGCCACACTCTGCACGATCGAGCTGCAACCGGCGGGCCTGGACACCGCAGCCGGGAGCTGCCCGACCCTGAGCGGCACCCAGCTCCCTCCCGGCACCTACGCCCTCACCGCGAATTACCAGGGAGACGGCAATTATCAGAGCTCCGTGTCGTCGGCCCGGGCCCTGACGGTCGGCGACCAGGCCACCCAGGGTTACTGGGAGGTGGGGGCCGACGGTGGCATCTACTCGTTCGGCACCGCGCACTTCTACGGGTCGATGGGCGGGACACCGTTGAACGCCCCGATCGTCGGCATCGCCTCGACGCCCGACGGCCAGGGGTATTGGCTCGTGGCCAGAGACGGCGGAGTGTTCGGCTTCGGTGACGCGTTCTTCTACGGGTCGATGGGCGGGACACCGTTGAACGCCCCGATCGTCGGCATCGCGTCGACGCCCGACGGCCACGGCTATTGGCTCGTGGCCAGAGACGGCGGGGTGTTCGCATTCGGCGATGCACCATTCTACGGGTCGATGGGGGGCAGGCCGCTCAACAGGCCCATCGTGGGCATCGCCGCCGATCCCACCACTGGCGGCTACTGGGAGGTGGCGAGCGACGGCGGAACCTTCGCCTTCAACGCTCCGTTCCTTGGCTCGGCCGAGAACCGATATCAGGCCGCACCCATTGTGGGGATGGCGACGTCCGTCGAGGGTGGGGGCTACTGGGAGGTTGCGTCCGACGGAGGCCTCGTCTTCGAGGGGGACGCGCCATTCCTCGGGTCGATGGGGAGTCAGGTCTTGAACGCGCCGATCGCGGGCCTGTCCGCAACGCCGGACGGTGCCGGATACCGGATGGTCGCGACCGACGGCGGGATCTTCGCCTTCGGGGACGCCCAGTTCGACGGCTCCATGGGCGGCGCGCCGCTCAATGCGCCGATCGTCGGGATCGCCAGCTCGTAAGGGGTGGCGTCGGGCGGATCCACGCCCGCTCCGACGCAGGTCGTCGGTCCATAGGCTGATGTGATGGACCGGAAACGCATCGTACGCGGAGGTCCGGATCTCACCTCCGAACGTCCCTCCAGGAACTCGACCGACGTGCGGTGAGCCGTCCCCGTGTGCTCGTCACGGGCGCCTCCGGCTACGTCGGTGGTCGGTTGGTCCCGATGCTGTTGGCTGAGGGCTTCGAGGTCCGCTGCGTGGCCCGGACGCCGGCGAAGCTCGATACCGCATCCTGGAGAGCAGAGACCGAGGTGGTGCGGGGAGACATCGGCGGCGACCTCGAGCCGGCGATGACGGGGATGGACGTCGCCGTCTATCTGGTCCATTCGATCGGGCAGGGCGAAGGGTGGTCGGACCGAGAGCATCGCGACGCCGCGAACTTCGCCAAGGCAGCTTCGGCGGCCGGTGTCCGGCGCATCGTGTATCTCGGTGGGCTGGGTCGCGACGATGATGCACTGAGCGAACACCTCGAGAGTCGGCACGACGTCGGGCGCGTGCTCGCCTCCTCCGGGATCGAGGTCGTCGAGATCCGTGCCGGCGTGATCATCGGTGCGGGCTCGGCCAGCTTCGAGATGCTCAGATACCTGGTCGAAGTGCTGCCGGTGATGGTGACGCCGAAGTGGGTCGACACCAAATGCCAGCCCATCGCCATTGCCGACGTCGTGGACGTGCTCGTCTCGGCGATCGGGTCGAGCCCCGGCGTCGGCGGGGTCTACGAAGCCGGCGGGACGGATGTCGTCACCTATTCGGAGATGATGGAGACCTACGCCGACGTCGCGGGACTGCCGCACCGGTGGTTGATCCGGGTGCCCCTGCTCACACCCCGGCTGTCGTCCCACTGGGTGGGTCTGGTCACACCCGTTCCGGTCCCGTTGGCGAGGGAGCTCGTCGAATCCCTCGTCAACGAGGTGATCGTGGAGGGCAGATCGGCGACTGCGGCCTTCTCGGTCCAGCCCATGGGGCTGCGAGAGGCGATCAGCCGGGCATTGGCCGCGACGCAGGAGGGCAACGTGGCGACGTCGTTCTCCGATGCCGACCTGGTGGTGTTCAGGCCGACGCCCACGGACCCGGACTGGTCCGGGGGGACCGTTCTCTCAGACGACAGGTCGCTCCAGACCCGTGCCGAGCCGGGCGCGGTGTTCGACACGCTGCTGCACATCGGTGGTGCGCGTGGCTGGTACTCGGGGAAGTGGCTCTGGCGGATCCGAGGACTGCTGGACCAATTGGCGGGCGGCCCCGGACTTCGCCGGGGCCGCCGGGCAACACTGGCGATCGGTGAACCGCTCGACTTCTGGCGGGTGGAGGATCTCGTACCCGGCCGCCGGCTCCGGCTCCATGCCGAGATGCGGCTCCCCGGAGAGGCGTGGTTGACGTGGGATGTCGAGTCGCAGGGCTCTGGGGCCCTGATCACACAGACCGCGGAGTTCCGGCCACGAGGCTTGCTGGGACGCCTCTACTGGATCTCCGTGGCGCCGTTTCACCGATTCGTGTTCCCAGGCATGCTGCGCGGCATCGTTGCCGATTCTGAGTCGACGGCAACCGTGAAGGCCACGGCGAGCTCGGTGCCTCCGCAGCCGCTGTGAGCGGGCGGTTCAGCTCTCAGCACTCGTTCTGGAATAGTCGAAGAACGATCTTTGCTTTATGAGGTCCGCGACCTCGTGTGGAACCATCGATTCCCATGTCGAGTCGCCGACCGCGATCCTTCTGAGCACGTCCCGGCTGAAGATGCTGAGGTACTCAGGCCGATAGTTGTCCAGCGGAACGAAGCTTCCCCTCATCGCGAGATAGTCATAGAGCGGCCGCAGCGAGGACTCGACTTCGAGGTTGTCGACGGTTTGGAGTTCCTCATGGAGTGTCCGCTGCAGCGGGTACACGTAAATGCGCAGGTCGTTCTTGAACAACCGCCCGAAGCTCTCGAGGATCCCGCCAGGCAGCTGGGTGTAGTACTTCTCGTCGAAGAGCTCCAGAAGGCTCGGCACTCCCATGACGATCCCGATTCGTTCGGTCGTGCGAGACGCGATGTACGCAGCGAGGCGGTAATACTCGAAGTAATCGGAGATCAGGACGGTCATGCCGCACGCGGCGAGGAGATCGGCGCGGGCTAGGAAGTCGCGGCGGTCGACATCTGACCCTCCGGCCAAGAGATTGCGCATCGTCAGCTCGGCCAGGGGAAGGATCGATCGCTCCTCGACCGCCGGATCGGACTGGAACTTGGCCAATGCCGACTCGAGCATGTCGATGTTGACCACGGTCGTGGGTCGGAAGCTGCCCCGTTCCACGAGGACAGCCTTCTTTCGGAGAGCCTCGCTCGGCTGCAGGACGGCGCGATCGGGTCCGAACATGGCGACGCCGCTCAAGCCGAGCTGCACGAGCTTCAGCGCCATCAAGCGGTTGTCGACACGCCGGAACTCAATGCCCCGAAACTCGATCATGTCGATCTCGATGCGGCCCGTCGTGAGGCGGTCCAAGAGGCTCTCGACGAGCGACTCCGGCTCGTGGTGCTGAAAGAACGCACCGTGGAGCAGGTTGATGCCGACGACGCCGATCGCCTCCTGCTGCAGTGATGCCTCGACATCGAGCATCCGCACGTGCAGGATGACCTGGCTCGGGTCGTCACGCGGATGAGCTTGAAACTTGAGCCCCATCCACCCGTGGCATTCGTTGTTTCCCTGGTAGCTGCGAGCGACGACAGTGTTGGCGAATGCGAAGAACGACGTCGTGTCGCCACGTTTGTCCGTGAGTCGCTCGAGGTTCAGCTGGTATTCGTGGTCGAGCATCGCCTGGAGACGTCCCGCCGAGACGTATCGGTCGACCTCGCCGTAAATTGCGTCACTGACCGCCATGTCGTAGGCGGAGATCGACTTGGCTATCGTTCCCGCTGCGCCGCCGACCCGAAAGAACCAGCGCGCGACTTCCTGCCCGGCTCCGATCTCGGCGACCGTGCCGTACCACCTGGGATCCAAATTGATACGGAGGGCCTTTTGATGGGTGTCCTCGCCGATGCTGACCGTTGACTCGATCACACTGTGACCGGGCCGTCGTCGTCACCGGCTCGAACCACCTTGGGGTGGGTGGCGGGAGCCCAGCCCCGATCTGGGTTCCTGGGCTCTTTGGTTGGAACGAGGCGCTGATGGGGCATGGTCCCAACATCGGAGGTGAACGTTTCCACCGCGTTTTTTCCATGTGAATCCTTGGTAACAAGTGCCACGACATGGACCCCATCTCTTGGGCCAGAGTTGGGGCGGACCAGAGGACGTTTCAGCGAGGAGCACGAGCATGAGCCGACTGCAGGATCGAGTGGCCGTCATCACCGGGGCCGGCGACGGGATCGGCCGTGGCATTGCCCGGGCATTCGCCCGGGAGGGGGCTCGAGTCCTCGTCGCCGAGCTGGAACCGGATTCCGGCGCAGCGGTGGCGGACGAGCTCGCGGCCGAGTTCGGGGCCGAGGCCCGTGCGGTCACCACCGACGTGGCCGACGAGGCTGCCGTCCGGGCCATGGTCGACCTCGCCGTCGATCACTGGGGCACGGTGGACATCCTCGTGAACAACGCCTGGGGTGGCGGAAGCCTGGGGCGACTGGAGTACAAGTCGAACGAGCAGATGGCCCACGGGCTCCAGGTCGGCTTCTACGGGCCGCTCTGGGCCATGCAGGCGGCCGAGCCGTTCATGCGCGCCCAGGGTCGCGGCAACATCATCAACCTCTGCTCGCTCAACGGCGTCAATGCCCACGTCGGGACTGCGGAGTACAACTGCGCCAAGGAGGCGCTGCGCACGTTGACCCGCACTGCGGCCCGCGAGTGGGCTCCCTACGGGATTGTCGCCAACGCCATCTGCCCGGGTGCCAAGACGGCCGCATCCCGAGCCGTCTTCGCCGCCAACCCCGAGCTCGAAGCCATGGCCGACGCGGCCAACCCCATGGGCCGTCTGGGAGATCCCGAGGCCGACATCGCGCCCGTCGCCGTCTTCCTGGCCAGCGACGATGCCCGCTACCTGACCGGGAACACCCTGTTCGTCGACGGGGGGAGCCACATCAACGGCGCCCCGTGGGCCCCGGACCTTCCCGACCACCGATGAACGATCGGGACACTCCGAGCGGGCCGACCGCGCTCGTCACCGGAGCGAGCAGGGGCATCGGGCGCGCCTGCGCCATCGCCCTGGCGGAGGCCGGCTTCGACGTGGCCATCACGGCACGAACGGTGCACGACGGCGACCCCACCGCCTTCGAGCCCGACACGGGCGCGCCGCTACCGGGAAGCCTGGCCTCGACGGCCTCGGCCATCGAATCGAGCGGCAGCCGCGCCGTGCCCATCCGGCTCGACCTCCTCGACCTGGACGCGCTGGCCCCGGCGGTGGACGCTGCCATCGTCTCCCTGGGTCACCTCGACGTGCTGGTGAACAACGCGATCTACGTCGGGCCCGGGGCCAACCGTCGCTTTCTCGAGACCGAACCGGACGACCTGGCCCGTCGGGTGTCGTGCAACGTCACGGCGCAACTGCTGATTACGCAGCGGGCTGTCGCGCACATGGTCGGGCGGGGGGACGGCCTGGTGTTGGACATCACCAGCGCGGCCGGACAACGTGTTCCGCGGCGTCCGGTGGGTGAAGGTGGGTGGCCTCTGACCTACGCGGTGACGAAGGCGGGGTTCCATCGGATCGCCGACATGCTCGCCCTCGAGTACGGGGATGCCGGCATACGGGCGTTCAACCTGAACCCTGGCTTCGTCGTCACCGAGCGCGTCCGGGCCGTCGAGGACCTGAGCTTCGTGGCCGACCGGGGCATCACACCCGAGGTCGTCGGCCGGGTCGTGGCATGGTTCGTCACCACCGGTCAGCACCGGCTGCAGAACGGCTCGTATCACCAGGTCACCGAACTCGCGCGCGAGCTGGGGTATCTGCCGTGAGCGGCCCGGGCGCAGACCCGATTGCCTGGCTCGTGGCGCACGAGGAGATCCGCCAGCTCGCGAGCCGCTACGCCGTGGCTCTCGATGCGCGTGATCTCGATACGCTCGTCAGCCTCTTCGTCGACGATGTGCGGGTCGGTCGGGACCTGGTGGGCCATGACGCACTGCGGGCCAGTTTCACCGAGCAGCTGCGGGGTCTCGGCGTCACGATCCTCCTCGTCGGCAACCACGTCATCGATGTGCTGGACGACGACCACGCCACCGGGATCGTCTCGTGCCGGGGAGAGATGGAGATGGGTGAGGAGTGGGTGGTGCAGGCGATCCAGTACCACGACGCCTACGAGCGGCGCGACGGCCGGTGGCGATTCGTCCGCCGCCGGCATCTGCTGTTCTACGGTGCCGACATGCTCCTGCGGCCGATCGGTCTCCCGCCGGCGCACTGGCCCTCGAGCGCCACGGGCAAGGGCGAGCTCCCCGAGATGTTCCGCACGTGGCGGGACTTCCTGAACGACAGCTGATCACCCTCGGCCGTGACGGATGTCGGCGTCGACGTCGGTCGGGGTCGGCGTGGAGCCCTGCGGTGGATCCGCCGGAGCCGATGGGGCCCGGTTGGGGAGGGCCACCAGAACCACCAGGCCGGCCACCGCGACGACGATCGACGCAGCTACGAGGCCGAGGTCCATGCCCGACACGAAGCCGTGCCGCGCCGCGCCGGCGAGAGCCACGCCCGCCTTGCCCGGGACATGTGCGGCCACGGCGAGCGCGCCACCGAGTGAGCCGAGAATCAGCTTGTCGATGGCGGACGGAATCGGTTGGTGCGCCAGCAGGGGCGTCATGAAGTTCTGGTAGCGGATGTTGAGGGCGGTTCCGATGACGGCGACCCCCAATGCTCCTCCGAGCTGCATGGAGGTGTCGCTCGTGGCGGAGCCGACCCCCGCATCCGCTCTCGGCAGCGAGCCCATCACCGACTCGGTGGAGGGTGCGAGGCCCAGTCCGACCCCGACGCCGATGCAGACGAGCCACGGCACGGCGTCCAGATAGGTGCTGTGCACGGTGGTCCGTGACAGGAGGCCGAGCCCGACGGCCACGAGGAGAAGGCCGCCGGCGACCACCGGTTTGGTGCCGAACCGCCTGGCGATGATCACTGACATCGGCGCGACGACCAGCAGGACCAGGGCGATGGGGCCGATGGCCAGCCCCGTCTCGAGAGGGTCGAAGCCGAGGGAGAACTGCAGGTATTGGGTGAAGAGGAAGAACAGGCCCAGGAGGGCGAACAGGAGGAGCGCCAAGGACGCGATGGCTGCGCTGTAGCGCCGGTTCCCGAAGAACTCGAGGGGCAGCAGGGGATGGTCGATGCTCCGCTCCCACACAATGAAGAACCCGATGACCACGACCGAGCCCACGAGGGCGCCGACCACGAGAGGGGAGGTCCAGGTCCGGTTCGGAGCTTCGATGATCGCCCACAGGAGGAGGCCGATTCCCACCATGGAGAGAGCGGCGCCGAGGGGGTCGGGACGCCTCGCGTGCGGGCTCTTCGAGTTCGGGACCAGCAACGCGGTGGCCACGAGCCCGACGGCCGCGATGGGCACGTTGATGAGGAAGACCGAACCCCACCAGAAGTGGACGAGGAGGAGACCACCCAGCATCGGCCCGATGGCGACGCCCAGCCCCGCCGTCCCCGACCAGATGCCGATCGCCCGGGCCCGGTCCCGATCGGCTGTGAACACGTTGGTGAGGATCGACAGGGTGCAGGGCATCAACGCGGCCGCGCCCACTCCCATCATCGCCCGGGCGGCGGTCAGCCGGTCCGGTGTGCCCGACCACGCCGCCAGCGCCGAGCCGGCGCCGAAGACGACGAGCCCGGCCATGAAGACCCACTTGCGGCCGAGCCGGTCGCCCAGCGCCCCGAAGGTCAGGAGCAGCCCGGCGAAGAAGATGGCAAAGGCGTCCACGATCCACTGCAGCTGTGTCGAGGTGGCGTGCAGGCTGCGGACGATTGAGGGCAATGCGACGTTCAGGATCGTGTTGTCCAGGCTGATGAGCAACAGGGTCACGCAGAGGACCGCGAGGGTGGCCCGCCGCCGTGCCCGGGACAGGTTGGCGGTGTGTGGCGCGTGTGCCTCGAGATCCGATTGGTCGTCGATCATCACGATGCTTGGTGCCGAGTGGTCAACGCGAAGCGATCATCTGCGTGTGGTGGGCGAGAGGGCCTTCGGGTCCTCGGTGCACACCTCGACGATACGCCTGGTGGCCTGCGCCGGAGATGACCGGTCGGGCCGGGTCGGCGTCGAGCCCTCAGGTGGAGCGCACTCAGATCGCGCCCGCCGCCGAGAGGGCCGCGATGTCGTCCCAGGAGTAGCCGATCTCGAGAAGAACCTCTTCGGTGTGGTGCCCCAACTCCGGGACCTGCGTCTGCACGACCGGCACCTGCTCGGAGAACCGGACCGGTGCCCGCACGACTCGGGTCTCGGTACCGGACGCGTCCAGACCTTCGACCCGCTCGATGTACCCGTTGGCAACGACACCGGGGTCGTCGGCCACCTCGGCGTGGCCCCTGACCGGAGCGAAGCGCAGGCCGGCGGCGCCGAGCAGCCGACACCACTCCTCTGTCGTCTTCGTCGCGAACACCTCATCGAGGGTCGGCCACAGCTCCGCCTTGTCGTCCTCGAAGTACAGGAGATGGTGGAAGCGGTCGATCAGGTCCGGCCTCCCGATGGTCCGATAGAAGAGGTCACGAGCTGCGCCGGCGACCCCGACGACGGCGATCCACCCGTCGGACGTCGGGAAGATCCCGTAGATGCCGGGGATCATCGGGTGGCTGCGGCCGCTCGGTCCGGAGGGCTGACCGGAGAGGAGGTAGCGGGTGTATTCGCCCGCTTGGGCCCAGATCTGCCCACCGAGCAGCGAGGTCTCGACCAGTTGCCCCCGTCCGGTGCGCTCCCGGGCGAACAGAGCCGCCAGGACGCCGGCCAAAAGGTTCTGCCCGGAGATGTGGTCGGCCACCGTCGCCCCGATCGGGCTCGGGTCGCTGCCGCTCCCGCCCGTCGTACTGATCAACCCGCCCGCCGCCTGGGCGCTCAGGTCTGCGCCCTCCCGCGCCGCATCGGGCCCTTCCGTCCCGAACGACGACCCCATCGCATAGACGATGCGCGGGTTGCGCTCGGCGGCGTGGGCGTATCCCACACCCCATTCGTCCATCGTGCCGGGCTTGAAGTTCGTGACGACCACGTCAGCGGTCTCGACCATGCGCAGGAAGACCTCCCGGCCCCGTGGGACGCGCAGATCGATCGTCACGCTGCGCTTGCCCCGGTTGTAGGCGCTGAAGAACGCCGATCGCCGGTCGTCCCGGCTGATCGGGAGCCACCGGCTCTGATCGCCGAACCCGGGCAACTCCACCTTGATCACCTCCGCACCCCACTCGAGCATGGTCAGGGACGCCTGTGGGCCCTGCACGAGAAGGCCCGCCTCGAGCACACGGATTCCGTCGAGAGGTCCCATGCAGCGGCTAGGCCGGCGTGAGCCGGCGGTGCCCACCATCCACAGGATCGAGACCGCGTCGTGCGACCATTGGCCAATGATCGCGCGGCACGCCCCCGTCCACCTGGCTCACCCCCGTCGGCCTCCATTTCGGAGGGCAGGACGGCTGACCCTGGCCGCATCGTTGCTGACGATCGTCGTCGGTGCCGTCGGCATCGTCACCCAGGTCGGGAGCGGCGCCACGCCGTCGGGCTGGTCCGTGGCCACCACGCCGGGCACCGGCGCGGACGACGTCCTGCTCGGGTCGTCGTGCGCCAACGCCACCCAGTGCTGGGAGGCCGGAGTCTCCATAGAGAACCTCGGTTCGGGCTCCGGCAGCACCTTCGCCCCCCTGGTGGAGACGTGGAACGGCACGACCTGGACCCTCGCTCCGACGCCCCCCGTCCCGGCCGGCCACGGTGGCGGGCTCTTCGACGTCTCCTGCGTCAATGGCTCCGACTGCTGGGCGGTCGGCGCGGTCCTCGGGGTGAACGACGACGGGAACCCGAGCGGGACGCTGATCGAGAACTGGAACGGCTCCGCCTGGTCGGTCGTGCCCAGCCCGACTCCGACCAGCCCCGGTGTCGCCGGGGCGCTCCTCCAAGGCGTGAGCTGCACGTCTGCGTCCAGCTGCGTCGCGGTCGGTGAGGCGACCGATGACAGCGGCGAGAACCTCAGCGACCTGATCCTGCAGTGGAACGGCACGACCTGGAGCATCGTCCCCGGTGCCGCCACCGGCCAGGCCTACGACCAGTTGACGAGCGTCACCTGCCTGGCGGCCGACGACTGCTGGGCGGTGGGCAATGCCGGCCCCACGCCGCAGAACCCGAACTTCCTTCCCATCTATCCGGGCAACGCTCCCGGCGACCAGGGGCTGATCGAGCACTGGGACGGCTCGGTGTGGACGATCACGCCGAGCGCGGCGTCTCCGAGCCCGGACGGCGGGTTCCTCTACGGCGTGACGTGCGTCACTTCTGCGGACTGCTGGGCCTCGGGGGCCATGACCGACAGCAATGGGAACGCAGCGGGGATCCTCATGCAGCACTGGAACGGGGCCACCTGGAGCGACCTGTCGGCGTCGGTTCCCGACTCGTCGACGCCGGGCATCCTCAACGGCATCTCGTGCCTCAGCGCCACACAGTGCTGGGCGGTCGGATCTCTCGGCGGCTTCGGCGGCGGGGGCGGCGGCAACTTCCAGCCGCAGGCCATCATCGAGAACTGGAACGGCTCGTCGTGGTCGATCGATCCCAGCCCGAACGCCAGCGCACTCAGCCTCCTGGCGACGGTCAGCTGCGTGCGCGCGGTGGAGTGCATCGCCGCCGGAACTGCGGCCGTGGAGGCGCAGCAGCAGAATGACCCGGGGCTGCGCACCTTCGTCGAGCAGATGGCGTTTCCTCCCGCGTCGAGCCAGGGCATCGTGCTGGCGGCGCACGACGGGGGCGTCTTCAACTACGGCACCGCCACCTTCGCCGGGTCCATGGGCGGCCAGCGGCTGAACGCGCCGGTCGTGGGCATCGCCGCCACGCCGGACGGGGGCGGCTACTGGGAGGTCGCCTCCGACGGCGGGGTCTTCAACTTCGGGGATGCGCCCTTCTTCGGCTCCATGGGTGGCCAGCGCCTGAACGCACCGGTCGTGGGCATCGCCGCCACGCCCGACGGTCGTGGCTACTGGTTGGTCGCCTCCGACGGCGGCGTGTTCCAGTTCGGCGACGCCCAGTTCCGGGGCTCAATGGGAGGCCAGCGCCTCAACGCGCCGGTCGTCGGCATCGCGGCCTCCGACGACGGGGGCTACTGGCTGGTGGCCTCCGACGGCGGGGTCTTCAACTTCGGGGACGCCGGGTTCGACGGCTCCGCCGGCGGTCAGCGTCTCAACGCGCCGGTCGCGGGCATCGCCGCCACCCCCGACGGCGGCGGCTACTGGCTGGTCGGTTCCGACGGGGGCGTCTTCAACTACGGCAACGCCGGGTTCGACGGGTCCGTCCCCGGCCAGGGGATCGTGGGCCAGCCACCGGTCGTCGGCATCGCCCGGACGCCGAGTGGCTCGGGGTACTGGCTGGTGGGCGCCAACGGGGCCCTCTACACCTACGGGGATGCGGCGTTCCTGGGATCGCCGAACGGGACCAGGCTCAACGCGCCGGTCACGGGCCTGGGGTCCTCGTAGGCGGGGCAGTGGGCCTCGGGCCCCTCAGACGAAGTCGGAACCGCCGTCCACGTTGATGCAGGCACCGGTGACGTAGCCGTTCCGCCTGGACACGAGGTAGGCGGTGAGCGAGGCGACCTCGTCGGGCAGGCCGGCTCGGCCGATGTCGGCGGGCTGGTGGAACGTCTTGTCGATCCATGTCATGACGTCGTTCGGGTCCGTCGGGTCGAGGTTCTCGGCGGCGAAGACGTCCTTGAGGTTCTCGGTGAAGCTGGCGGTGACGATGGTGCCTGGGCACACGGCGTTGACGAGGATCCCATCAGGCGCCAGCGATTTGGCGAGGTTCTTGGCGATGCTCGTCACGGCCGCCTTCGAGGCGGTGTAGGCCACCAGAATGGGGCTCTGGCGCTGTATCGAGTGCGCCGAGAAGATCACCATCCGACCCCAGTCGGCCGCCCGCATCAGCGGCACGGCGGCCCGGGCGCTCCGGACGGCCGACATCGTGCCGAGGGCGAAGGCGTCGTCCCACCCCTTGTCGTCGAGGTCCTCGAACCGACCGGCCGCGGGGCCGATCGTGTGCACCAGGATGTTGAGCGAGCCCCACCGGTCAGCGACCTGGCCGAAGCCCTCGCTGATGGAGTCCGCGTCGGTCATGTCGACGCTGATGCCCAGCGCATCGGGACTGCCTGCGGCCCGGAGGGCAGATGCGGTGCCGTCGAGGGCCTCGCGCCCGCGTGCCATGACGGCGACACGGGCCCCCTCGCCGGCGAGGACCTCTGCCACCGCCCGGCCCATGCCTTTGCTGCCGCCGGTGACGACGGCCGTGGCGTCAGCGATCCCGAGTTCCATGCAATTCAACCTCCCCCTGCCGCAGTGACCGCTCGGTCACGCAATGGCATCGTACGCTTCGAGATAGGGAGCGAACCGCTCGTGCACGCGGTCGACGGTCAGGCCGAAGTCGGCCAGCTCGTAGGAGTGTCGTCCGTGCGATCCGGGTTCGTGTGCCGCCGCCCACTTGCTCACGGCGGCGCGCGAGGTGTCGGAGAACTCCATGCCGATCCTCTCGTAGGCCGACTCCATCGCGCTGACCGGGTCCAGCTGGAGGTCGGCGAACGACAGGTCGGCGAAGCGGTCGTCCCCGAGGCGCGCCCGGAAGTCCATGGCCCGGGAGACCGCGAGCCACCAGCGCTCGAGTTGCTCCGCACCGAGCCCGGCTGCGTCGTCGCGATCACTGGCCCAGCTCCGTACGTAGTGGATCAGGCTGCAGACCGATCCCAGGACCTTGGCCGGGTCGCGGTGGCTCCAGAGGAACTTGGCGTCGGGATAGGTCTCGAGGAGCGCGTCCAGAGAGAACATGTGGACGGGTGTCTTGAGGTGCCACAGGTGCGGTGGGCAGTGCCACTGCAGCAGGCGGAGGACGCGCCGGTGGTAGCGGTACGTGCCGCCCATGTCGCACTCGGTCACCCACGACAGGTAGGAGGGGACGTTGCCGAAGCCGTCGAAGTGCACGGTCCGGAAGCTCATGCCCAACAGGTCCTGGCACTCCGTCGGTGTCGTCGCATCCTCGTGGTGCATGGAGTCCATCAGCGGGAACATCTGGTTCATCATGGCCAGGCCGGCCTCCGTCTCGGCGATGCGGGGATCGCTGTGCTCGGTTGCCGTCTCGGGCGGCGGGCACGGTGACGAGGACTCCCACAACCGGAGCGAGCGGAACTGAGGGTCGGCGGCGACGAGCTGGCTCAGCGCCGTGGTGCCGGTGCGCGGCAGCCCGACGACGAAGACAGGACCCTCGACCACTTCGTCGTCGATGGAGGGGTGCGCCCTGTATGCGTCTTCCACCTGCAGGCGAGAGGTCAGGAGGCCGACCAGACGGATCCGCAGCATGACCTCGCCGCTCTCGGTCAGTGTTGCCTCCTCGTTGAGGGCGGCCACCAGGCGCTCGAGGCCCTCCCGGTGGGACCCGTCGCCGAAGTCGCGCAGGCCTGTCCGTTCCCGGGCCTCGTCCTCGAGCGCAGCGACGTCCAGGGTCATCGGGCGAATCGCTTGCTGACGGCCAGCCGCCTGGCGGCGATCGTGGCCTTCCGCTCGTCCGGCGTGACGCGCCTGGTCGTTGCCGGCAGTGACGCGTCGATCTCGGCGAAGGGGATCACGCGGGTCGTGGGCACGGGCGCCGACTCCGTCCGGACGCAGCGAAGGATCACCGGGCCGGCGCTGTGCCCGGCGGTGTCGAGCCAGTTGGCGATGCCCGGATCCTCGTGGGCGATGACGACCCGGAGGATCCCGTCGTCGTCGACCACGGCCTGATGGCCGTTGAGGCTGCTCTGGTGGCCGGCGTAGTCGATGGTCTCCCACCACGGGTTGCCGAGCGAGTAGCTCCAGTAGAGGCCCTCGGGCGGGGTCACTTCGACGAGGAGCGCCTCGTCCGGTCCGAGCTCCCAGGATCCGATGACGGGCCTGTTCTCCGCTGCCGCGCCCATCGCGGTGCCGTCGAGGGGAGGGAGGAAGGTGTTGGGCTTCTCGGGCCTGGAGAACTGCAGGAAGAACTCGAGATTGGCGACCACGAAGTCCCCCAGCGCGATCAGCTGGCGTGCCATCTGGGCCCTGGGGTCCTCGTCGGGCCGCGCCTCCCGCTCCTTCGCCTTCCCGATCCGCTCGATGTTGAGCGTGGTCGCCACCTCGGTGTCCCAGTCGTAGAAGAAGTGCCGGACCACCAGGATGGTCGCGTTCTCCGCGATGGGCAGCCAGTTGCCCTCGTGCTCCTCGGTGGAGAGGACGAGCTCCACCTCTCCCGAGGGCCCGAGGTCCAGCTCGTCCAGCAGCACGTTGGCCGAGGAAGCCATGCCCGCCATCGACTGCAGCCCGACATAGCGGGCCGACCCACGATTGCCCCAGAGGCGGTAGGACTCCCCGCCGCGCAGCGGCGCCCCCGTGTAGATGCAGTCCGGGCAGTCCATCCCCCACTTGAAGACGTTGTCGACGCCCGAAGGGGTGACCGCCAGCACGGGCTCTGACTGGGCCCGCAGTGCCTGGTCCAACCCGAGGCCCAGGAGCACGAGCAGGTGCCGGAAACCCGCAGCCATGTCCGTCGGATTCCGGGGGACGTCATCGGACAGGACGACACCGGACGCCTGGCGCAGGCCGTCGAGCAGGTGCGACCACGCGCGCCCCGACACGAGGTCGTCCGCGGTGGCATCCCCGGCGCGCGCCGCCTCGCTCACGGAGTGGGGCATCCACGATGGGTTGACGAACGGACTCGTCATTGAGCGCTCGCCCGCGTGTGCACGACTGGAACAAACTGCATGACCGGCCCCCTTCACCATTCGGCGGGCCATGCTGCCGCGCGCCGACGAGGGCCGTCAACCCGATCGGCGCCGGTGAATCACCCGTTTCCATGGACCGTGCGCGTAGCGTGTCGCCAGGAGGTGGCAGAGGGGTGCCACGTTTGGCGGTCACGAGGCGAGCAGAGGGCAGATGATCAGTTCGGCGATTCCCACCCTGGTACTGATCGCTGCCGCGGCCGTCCTGGCCCCGATCCTGGCCGAGGGCAGCCGCCGCTTGCTACCCGTTCCCGAGGTCGTGATCCAGATCCTCCTCGGGATCCTGCTCGGGCCCTACGTCCTGGCGCTGGCCCACCCCAACAGCTTGGTCTCCGCCCTGTCGGACTTCGGGCTCACGTATCTGATGTTCCTGGCCGGGACGGAACTCGATCTGTCGATCATGCGCGAGGGCCATCTGGGACGTGCGGCCGGAGCCTGGGGGGTCTCGCTCGTGCTGTCCCTGGCCGTCGGCGTGGCGCTCCATGCCACGGGCTCCTTCCTCGACTCCATCGTGGTGGGTCTCTGCCTGACCACCACCGCGCTCGGGACCCTGCTGCCCATCCTGCGCGATGCCGGGGTGCTGCGGACGGCGATGGGGCCGGTGCTCCTGTCGGTGGGCGCGCTCGGTGAATTCGGTCCGGTCGTGGCAGTGGCCGTCCTGCTGGCCAACCGCGACGCGAGGCTGACGTTCCTCCTTCTGGCCCTGTTCGTCGCCG
>Ga0182013_10000936_pt1 | contig 40459 bp, 34 predicted proteins | sample 612S2MmetaG_FD_120487 | JGI IMG/M metagenome (GOLD analysis project Ga0182013, IMG submission 120487) | Permafrost microbial communities from Stordalen Mire, Sweden - 612S2M metaG | ecosystem: Environmental > Terrestrial > Soil > Wetlands > Permafrost | place: Sweden: Stordalen | collected... | reverse complement strand
TATTCCCCTTCTCTTTTTTCAAAGAAAGGGGTGCCCGCCGCTTTGGGCGGACGGGGTGAGTTGGCTGTTGAGCCATTTTCGAAGAAGTTTCCTTATAACAGATTTTAGAAGCGAGAACCAAGAGCCAGGACGGAAAATCTACCATGCACTTGTATTCTCTATTCCCCTTCTCTTTTTTTCAAAGAGAGGGGTGCCCGCCGCTTTGGGCGGGCGGGGTGAGTTGGCTGTTGAGCCATTTTCGAAGAAGTTTCCTCTTCACAAAACAAGAAATCGCTTTCCCCGTTTATCGTCAAATTACTGCCCGTGTTTAGTTTATTGCGTTCAATGCATATCTTGCAATCATAAATTTAAAGGTGAGAAGGATAGTTTTATTCATGTTATTGGCTATTTGCATTAAGGATATTAATGCACAGATTGTGCCCAATTTTCCGGGATTTACGTTCAGGTGGGCGGGCGGTTACGCATGGGCCCCTACCGCTGAAAACATTCCTGCCCCGCTGATAAACACGCTTACCCCGGCAATAGATCAGTTTGCCAACCTGGCCAATATAAACGCGCCAAACTCAACTAACCAGCTTGTGCATAATTCGTTTGGCCATGGCTTCAACCTCGGGCTTCGTTTTGGTTATATGTTTAATCCATATATCGGTGTAGACCTGGGTGTATCTTATGCCGAAAGCAAAACCATCTCGGCGTACCAGCAAACTATTTTATACCAACCCGATTCAGCAGGAAATGCTACTCCATCCGGTGGCTATCTTGATAATACTATAACGGCAAAAAGTCAGAGCCTGGTGCTTTCCCCCTCTGTCATTTTTGCATATTCCAAACCCAAATACAAATTCTATCCGTATTTGCGGGCAGGGCTTGCATTGCCGGTGTATACAGTAATAACCAATAAGCTGGATATGGTAATGGACGGTGTGGGTGCAACAAGTACCAGCTACGCCGCTCCTTATTTTTTGGGCGATATAACAACGGCAACCTACCAAACCGTTACTCAGTTTACCGTGGGCTTTAACGGAGCGGTAGGGGTTGTTTACAGGCCTGTTAATTTCATTAATTTTTTTGCTGAAATAAACGGTCAGTATTTAAATATGAAAGGCAATTATACCCTGCTTACAGAGTGGACCGCCGATGGTAATGACATGCTTGCATCCAGAGGCCCGTACCGCGAAGAAACCATTTATGTAAAAAGCCTTAACAGCCAAAGTAATAATGCCGCCTACAATCCAAATTACAATCCCAACCAGCCTAAACAGGATGTTAGCCCAGTCTTTCCTTTCAGCAACATCGGATTTAATATTGGCGTGCAAGTCGTCCTCAACACAAAAGTATTTAAAGACCAGGATGGCTTTGACCAGTACCGTGGCCCGAAGGTTAAAAAGGTAAAGAAAGTAAAGAAAAAGAAGAAAGTGGAGGAGGTTAAGCCAACGCAATAGGTCACATGGACATGGTAGGTCACATGGTAGTATTTATCTGTTATTAACCATCGCCGCTATAGCTTTTATAAGATATTTATTTCTGAGCCTAACGAGACAGAATTATTAAAACAGCTTTTGAGTAGTTTAGATGCCACCTTCTTTGGCTAAACCAAGTTACAAAATTTGTCATCTCCCCTATCTAAAGGAATTACTATACTCCAATAGCTTTTGTTTAGCTGTATTGATATCTATGGGAGTATTATATTTCCCACCGTGAGCAAGAGAATTTCTTGCTTCATAATACTCTTTTATTTTAGCAAAACGAGCATCACCCTTATCAATAAACAACTGAACTCGTTTCATTAAATGTAGGTTATCATCCTTATCGTAATCTTTTAAGATTAGCCAGCTGGACTTTGTTGAGTAAGCACCTGGCATTGAGACCTTTTTTAAAATTAACTCATTACTCTTTGTTCTGATAAAATCCTCAAATCGGGAAAACATAAACAAAAAATGGATTGCGTCGTTGCGTTGTCGCTTATCTTTCCATCGTTCGTATGCCTTGACCTGACCTTTTGAGAATGCTAACGTCTCTTTTGCAGTATAGTCCCTGTTTAGTTCTTCATACTGCTTAAAAATCCTAAAAAACTCTGTTACCAAACTCATCTGATTTTTAAATCTTCGGCCCTTAGAATAGAAAGTAAAGCTGTTTTATTAAAGGATTTGAGTTCGCCGCTGAACCCGTTTCTCTCAACAATTCTCCATATTGGTTTAGCAAAAGGTTGTGCCCTATCCACAATTTTATGGCTTCCAATTGTCGTGTTTAACTCAAGAGCACCATTAGCTCCAATAACCCATAATCCAAAAGGAGCTATTTTGCCTGCAAAGTGCTTTCCCCTATAGATAGTTCCAATATCAAGTTTAACAGGCTTTAAATCGAATCTGTCCATCGGCTCTTCGTATAACTCAAATTTTACATTCGGACTTACTCTTAGTTCGTATTCCGTTCCATTTAACCATTGACCAATTTCCTTATATAGTGAGTCGATTCTGCGCTCCCAATCCTTAACCTTTCTTTCAACGGAAGCCTTATCTAAGGTTGTATTTAATTCAATGAAACTCATTTCTATTCTTTGTGCAAAGATACAAAACATATACGTTTTTCGGAAATCTTACCTTTGCAGGCTTAATTTATCGAGCTCCACAAAGCACAAAAAGCACCGGAATCCGGTGCTTTTTGTGCTTTGTGGAGGATATCGGATTCGAACCGACCGCAGTCCCGCAAAAAATGCGGGACGCTCTATGCCTAAGATGGAATTAAGGATTCGATATAACTTCTTCGTTTCTTGGATTTTATTTCTGATTCGCGCCTTACAGCCTCCGCCCTTGTTTCAAATATTTCTATGTAAACTATTTGCCAATTGCACGCACCCAGATTTTTTCTGACAATATGCTCATTAAGCCGTCTATTAACATCTTCTGTTTGACCAATGTAATAGCGATCCTTTTCGGCAGAGTAAAGTATATAAACTGTATACAACATAAAACTAAAAATCCCGCTAATGCGGGATTTTGTGGAGAATATCGGAGTCGAACCGATTACCTCTTGCATGCCATGCAAGCGCTCTAGCCAAATGAGCTAATCCCCCTTTAATTGGAGTGCAAATGTATTTTTTGATTTCATTCTTTCAAATAGTTACGGCTTAAAAATATCAGACCGGGTAAATTTCATCTTCAAACTGCATTTTCGGGATATACCGTATTACTTTCTGATTCACTCCGCGCATTTTCTAAGGGAAGGCGGTCGGTTCGAATCCGATATCCTCCACACTAATGAAAAAAAAGGGTTCCGGCAATGAAGCCAAAACCCTTTTTTCTTTTCGTGGTCGTTGATTTTTGTGAACTATGTACATCCGCCTGCCTTTGTATTCAACTGAAAACCCCAAACAGAACTATTGCACTACCAGTTTTTGATTTAAACTGTTGCCGTCGTTATTAACAGATACGGTATAAACACCTGCCGGCAAAGACGGAATAGATATTAACTGGTTGGCTGAAGCGTTACCTGTGCAGGTTTTGCTGAATACCTGGCCGCCGATGGCGTTATATATCTGTATGCCTACACTTGCTGCGGGGTTGGTAAGGCTTACATATACCTGGCCCCTGGTTGGGTTCGGGTAAACACTGATAGTGCTGTTTGCCGACATATTTACCTCTGCCATTTCGCTTAAAGTGGTATTGCCGTTTAAATCAGTGGTGCCAAGCCGGTAGTACGATACCCCCTGCAACGGGTTAGGGTCAATAAGCTGGTAGTTTCTGGCAGAGGTGCTGTTACCGGCTGCCATAACGGTGCCTATGAGGATAAATTCCCGGGCATCGGCACTTCTTTCAACCGTAAAGTAATTGCTGTTTATTTCAAGCGCGGTTTGCCAGCTGGTAACCACTGTTTTGTTTACAGGCACTGCGGTAAATGAAACCAGGGTAACAGGCAGGGCTTGTCCACCGGGGTTATTATCACTACCGAATGTAAACGGACTGAATGTGCTGATATAGCCGTTACTTTCTAAACTTCCGCTACCGGTGCCCGTGCAGGCCGAACCGCTGATTACAGTTGAAGGCACGTTTACCCATTCGCCACCGGTGTAGTGTGCTATAGTAAGGTTCTGGCACTGTATAATATCGCTGAACGCCGCGCTGGTCCAGTAAAGTGTCAGTTGCACCGAATCGGTAGTTACACCACGTTCAATCATCCAGTATTCGTGGTCGCTAACCTGGTTAAGGTCGCTGTCTTTGGGATTAAGTGTTGAATACGGGTTATCGAAATACTCGCCGGTTACTTCGGTAGTAGCGGTGGTCATACCCGAAATACCTGCCTGGCCGTAAACGCCGCCTTTGCCAGTAGGGAAAACAAAATCATCGCTGCCCACTTTTACCATAGGCCCCGAAACATAACTGTAATACGAACCATTTACAACCGCGGTGCCGCTTAACATGCGCAGTATATTGTTCGTATCGGTATAAAGGATGCCGGTAGTGAGGTCTAAATAGCCCGACACCACTGTAGGCGCCGCGGGGCTAAGGCCCAGTGTTACGGTGCTTCCTACATTTGATATTTGCAGATAATAAAATGTGGTAGGCGTACTACCCCCAATAATTTGCGGCGTACTGAATTTCGACGCAAAAGTTGTTGCACCGCCCGCATTAAAGTTTCCTCCGCTGTTGGTCCAGCCACCGGGGCCGTTAATAACAATATTATTACCGCCATCGTCCAGCGTGCCTGCGTATAGGCCTATGCCCCCGGTAGTAAATGTGTTATATAAAGTTGAATATGCACTACTTGAATCCATAAACATATTACCTACTGTAATATTGGCCGTGTTGCTTAACCATGCACCGGTATCAAGCGTTAAATTTTGGGTAATAAGGCTGACGTTTGAAATATCGAAGCTGTTGGTACCGGTAAGCACCAGGTTATAATACTGTGCAGCGGTTACCACCGCAGGGTTTACGGTTTGCGAAAGAATAACCGCGCCGCCGCTAAGTGTGTAGGTACCTGACAGTTCGGGGTAAGTGCCGGAGGTGTTGCGCTGCAGCTGAAGCACCGATGTATCGGCCATGTTTAATGCTGCCAGGCCGCTGAGGATGTTGGGCCCTTCGTTTAATACAGCCGTGTTGTATATGTTAACGCTGTCATCTACCTGCACATCGCCCACTATATTTTTAAGCCCGTTATCAGATACTGTAAGATTATAATACGAATTGATAGGAGTGGTAATAACCTGGGTTCCGTTGCCGTTGTAAACAACCGTATTGGGCACAGCCGAGGCATCAAGCGAACCGGTATCGAGCAGGTTGCCGGTAACAGATAAATAGCCGTTAACACTGTTCAGCCAGGTGCTTGACGAATCGGTACCGGTTATGCCGCCATAAAAAACAATGCTTCCGTTATTGCTGATGGTTGAATTGGTTGATACAAAAAGCGAAGTATTACTGGCAGCAGCACCAAAGGTAAGGGTTGTGCCCGAGGTAATTGTTTTACCGTTGGTTATGGTTATAGTGGCTGAAGGGGCTGAAAAATTACCCGTGCCGCTGATATTAGAGCCAATGCCCAAAAGGGTAATAGCTGCGCTTGTTGCGGCGTCAAGAGCGCCTGAATCAATAACATCGCCGTAAACCGAAAGTGTGCCGCTTTTTTGCAGGTAAATGCCGCCGGTGCCCACGGTTAATGAAGTGCCGCTGATATCAAGGTCCTGGAAAGCTTTGAATGTTGAGCCCGGAAACAGGTAGCAGGTACCGGCAATTTCGACCGTGCTGCCGGTTGATGCCAGCGAATCGGCGGCGTTAAACTGAGTGTTGCCAAAAGTAATGGGTGCATTGGCCGTAATGGTGCCGTTGCCTGTAAAAATGCAGTTGCTGGTAGTGGCAAACGAAAGCGCATTGCTGTTATTGATAAGACCGTTGGCAATGTTTACCGTGCAGCCGTTGTTGGTATTAAATGCCGGGCCCGAGGTACCGCCGAATGTAAGTGAAGGCTCGCTGCCGTTAAAGTTAATGATGCCCGAACTGGTGCTCGATAAAGTTCCGCAGGCCATTATAAACGGTTTGTTTAATGTAATTACCCCGGTTGAAGTAAGGGTTACAAGCTGGTTGGCGGCTACGGTGTTGGCATCAAAATTTAAGGTGCCCTCTACTAACAGTAAACCGGTTGTAACGGTAACCTTTGAAACATAACTTGCGGTGCTTACCGTACCGCTTAACGAAAGGTTGCCGCCGACAATACAAGTGCCTCCGTTAACCGAAAGTGCATTGGTTTTTGCCGCCGTGGGCTGGTCAATAACCACGTTGCCGCTAACGGTTAAAGTATCGCCGTTTGATATGGTTAAAGTACGTGCTTTATTATAACCGTTGATTGTAACTGACGGGCAGCTAACACTGTTATCCAGTGTTAGGTTTACAGTATTGCTGGTGGCTGTATTACCTACCTGTATGCTGCCAAAAGCTGAAGAGCCGCTGATAATAGTTGTTCCGTTAAAGGTAATGGTGTTGCTGCCCTGGCTAAAAGTGCCGCCGCTGTTGGTCCAGTTACCGTCAACCTCAAAGTTTTCATTAGTTGTAAAAGTTGAACCTGAGCCCAGGGTTACCGCATTACCTATAACAACAGTTCCGGAAGCGGAAGCCAGTGTGGTTGATGCTGAAGCTGCTGTTTGCACGTTATATAATGTAAGGTTACTGTTGGCCGTAATGGTACCGGTGCCGCTGAACAGCGCTGTGCCTGCACTCCACGAGGCAGCGGTTGTGTTTACAGTATAGTTACCGGCAAATTTTACTGTTGCTCCCGATACAGCCGAAAGTTTATTATAGTCGTCGGTAAATGATGAGAGAAAACTTATTGTGCCGCCTGATGAAGTTGCTTTAACCGATTGGTTGGCTGAGGATATAGTAACCGAAGGTGTAAATACCACGGTACCCGATCCGCACTCCATAACATCGGTACCGCTGGTGCTCCAGGCAAGTGTACCTGCAACACTTATGGTACCGGTTGCAGCATTTAAAGTGTAGGTGCTGCCACCGTTATTGGGGTTAATGCTGCACGCCCCGTTTATAGTAAGTGTGTTGGTTGAAGATACAGTTAAGGTAGCCGCCGAAACCGTAGCATCGCCAATAGTAACGTTGTTACAGGTATAGTTGCCGTTTACTGTAACTGTGGTGCCGTGGGCAATAGTTACGTTATCTGAACTGCCCGGTACTCCGGCCCCGCCCCAGGTTGAAGAACTGCTCCAGATACCACCGGTACCTGAAGAAGTATAATTGGTAGCGTAGCCCCGCAAAAAACCGGATAGCAGTAATAGAAGCAACACTGCGCTACGGCGGGTTTTGAAATTAATCAGATATTGGTTTTGAAAAGGAGCAGGCAGAAATTGGTTTTCCATAATTTGGGGGTTTCGTGGATGTGCACCAAAAGTTGCTTTTGCTATATAGTCAGGTCAGAATGGGGAAGTTCTGTAAAGCTTCAGTGCACCATAATCTGTCGGGCATACATAACAATAGTGTGGTAATGGCAGGCACCCTTGTTATTATTTCGGGCCGCGGAATTTTGATAGCATTTTTTTATCATCATTCCAATACCCTGGCACTGCCAATCACCGGTTAAAGAATTTTTAAAACTCCTGAACGGGCAGATATTCCGGCAACGTTAGTTTTATATACGCCGGAATTTTAAAGTTGTTGCAGACAACACCCGAATTGCTATTGAAAGTGTAATTTATTTATTCACAATAACTTAGATGTTACAACATGTAATTTATTAATTATATTACATTGCAATAAAAAGACATGCGCACAACCCGAATATAGAAACCTGGCAATTTAAGCCTCCATTTTGAGTATTAGTCAAATGCAAAATTGACTTCTCTAAAAGCTTTGCCAGGTAATAAACAGATGGGGGCACCGTTTCTATTAATTTATTACCCGGCCATCGTTGTAACACATAACAATCAATTTAACATTTAAACCGGCCATATGTATACCAAACACAACGCCGGTTCGTAATCTACCATCTTTAATTTGCGAAATACATTGTTTGTTGTAACAAATATTTAACTTGAATGTAAATAACAAAGTAATTAGCAAAGAGAAGTATTAGCCTCCCTCCCTCCCAAATTAAAACCTCAATCCCTTTTTTACCGCCGGGTCACTTGAATTTATCACGTCCCCCTTTTTATTGAGCCCCCCCTTTTATTGTCAAAAAGTTCAGTTTCCGTCTCCCCGGGAAGTTGTTTTGGGTCTATGTTACTTTTTAAAGGGAAAACAATTACGCCTTAAAATGATTAGTTGCATTATAGTGGATGACGACCTGGTTGCATTAAACCTGGTTAAACACTTTGTTACCAATACTGACGGACTAAACCTGCTTCAGGCCTTTACGGACACTGTTGAGGCAGCTAATTTTATTAGAAAAAACCATGCTACAATTGACCTGATATTTCCGGATGTAGAAATGCCAAATCTTACAGGTATTGAAATGCCCGCCTCTATCAAAGACTTTCCACCGGTAATTTTAATCAGCTCAAAAGAAAAATATGCCATCCAGGCATTTGACCACAGGGTTCTGCATTACCTGCTTAAACCTCTTGAATACAGCAAATTTTTAAAAGCTATTGAACGCGTATTTGTTGAGCGCATGACTGAAACCAACCAGCTTGATTATTTATTTGTAAAAGAGAATGGATTGCTGACTAAGTAAAGTTTTCAAAATAACCTGAACAATCAGATTAGTGGTTTTGCGGCTTTAAAAATGATCTGATTCACAATTGATTCTTAATAAAAAAGGGCAATAATGTTTAAAAGCTTTTGGTGAATATGAGTTCTTTGTGAATTATGATAGAAGACCCATTTGTCGAAAAGACCAAAATGCTGATGCAATTGCATTATATATTGACCGTTGATTTTAACATCAACCGGTTTGTGAAGAAGATAAAATTCAGGCCGGATAAAACGCCCCTGCTTATAACAAATCGTATAATATGTTATAACGGCTAATTTATCTTCCCGGTTTTATTCCTTGCAGCAGTTTTAAATGCAATAAGCAATTTACTTTCCGCTACCTTTATAAACCTGAGTGCTGTTCACATGTTAAAAAAATATTTTACCCGGGCTACCATCTGATTTTCGGTCATGTTATCGCTTGCCTCAATACGGATGTTCTTATCTTTAAAATGCTTATCGCCTGCAAGAATATTATACAGTTCAAATTTGGCGCCGGTTGGGCCGAATAAGTAAATATCGTCGTACGCCTTCAACCTGTCTGCCAGTAGGTTGTAATACCCGCTCAGTACCTCGCGTTCAATATTGTGAACATGATGCTCGTTATTGGTAGCACGCGTGGTCCCAGTTTGGTACCAATGGCTGCTTCTCCTGCGAAATGCTCGCGGCCGTGTTCATCGGCATAAGTAGTTTCAACAATGGCGGGCCCCTTGCTTATATCTATAAAATGAGCTTGCGAATGATCAAGCCAGATGCCTATCTGTTTATTTATTTTTGTATTCATAACATATAATTTAACTCTGTTTAATTCTTAATCAGGTTAAAAATCCGGCAAAGGTTATTGAGCCACCCAGCCCCCGTCAACAGGCATGGCTAATCCGGTTACAAACGATGCTGCATCAGAACAAAGCCAAATTACGGCTTCAGCTATTTCTTCCGGTTTACCCAGCCGCCCTACAGGTTCGCCGGCAGTTAACATCTGTTCTGCCTGGGGGTTCGTTTTTATAAACCGGTCTATCATTTCTGTTTGAATAACACCGGGGCAAACCGCATTAACCCTGATTCCGGTTTTCGCATTTTCAAGAGCAACTGCTTTTGTAATACCGACAATAGCATGTTTCGACGCCACATACGGGCTGATACCCGCAAAGCCAACCAAACCTGCTACAGAAGCGCAATTAACAATAGCGCCTTTCCCTTGTTTCAGCATCTGCGGTATTTCATACTTCATGCAATGAAAAACACCTTTAAGATTAATATCGAGGGTACGGTTCCAGTCTGCACTGCTAGTATCCTGTATCATAGCAGTAGTGCCTTCAATGCCGGCGTTGTTATACGCAAAATCAATCCGGCCATAAGTGCTAACCGTTTTATCTACCATGGCTTTTACATCCTCATCCTTTGAAACATCACACTTTACAAAAAAACCATCACCACCGGTTTTCTTTATTAAACTGATTGTTTCACTGCCATCGTTTATATCTGCCACAACCACTTTGGCACCGCGTTGGGCAAATGCAATTGCAGCAGCCCTGCCAATACCGCCAGCGGCACCTGTTACAATTGCAACCTTGTTTTCAAATATTTTTTCCATACTATTTATTTTAAAGAATCAGAATTAAATTGTTGATGCGGCCACGCTCTTTTCTGCGTTCAAAATATTTTCAATGCCTTTGAGCAAAGCATCCGGGTTAAACGAAATGCTGTCGATTCCCTGCTCAACTAAAAACCGGGCAAACTCCGGATAATCGCTGGGGGCCTGGCCGCAAAGGCCTATTTTTGCATTTGCCTTTTTCGCTTTTTTAATGGCCGTAGTTATCATCCATTTGGCCGCTTCATTTCTTTCATCAAACAAACTGTTTATAATGGCTGAATCGCGATCTATTCCCAGGGTAAGTTGTGTAAGATCGTTTGAGCCAATAGAAAATCCATCAAATATTTCAGCAAATTTCTCAGCCAGTATCACGTTACTTGGTATTTCGCACATTACGTAAATCTCAAGGCCGTTTACCCCGCGCTTTAATCCAAGTTCTTCCATTAAATCCACCACCTTTTTTCCTTCATCTACAGTTCGGCAGAATGGTATCATCAGTTTCACGTTGGTAAGCCCCATTTTCTCTCTTACAATTTTCATCGCTTCACACTCCAGCTTAAATCCCTCTCGGTAACGGTCATTATAATATCTCGATGCACCACGGAAACCAAGCATCGGGTTTTCCTCAACCGGTTCAAAAAACTTCCCTCCCATTAACGAAGCGTACTCGTTGGTTTTAAAATCGCTCATTCTCACAATAACATCCTTAGGGTAAAATGCAGCCGCTACCTGTGCTACCGAGCGAGAAAGCTTGTCGACAAAATATTGGGTTTTACTTGTATAACCTGCGGTGATATTTTCAATAGCCATCTTCTCAGGGCCATCAGGCAGTTCGTTGAATTTCACCAATGCCATAGGATGAACAACAATGGAATTGGTGATTATAAATTCCATCCGCAATAATCCCACCCCTTTGTTAGGATAAAAAGACAATTCAAATGCCCGATCAGGATTAGCCAGTATAAGCATTGGTGCAGTCCGTGTTTCACCAAGCTTATCCAGGTAAACTACTTTTTCTTCAAAGTCAAGCTTGCCTTCATAAACTTTTCCTACCTCAGCTTCGGCACAGCTAACAGTTATAATCTCACCATCACGGATTACATCGGTAGCATTATGTGTACCCACTACCGCCGGAATGCCCAACTCGCGGGCAATGATAGATGCATGGCTGGTTCGTCCACCCTTATTAGTAACTATGCTAACAGCCTTTTTAAGCAAGGCGTTCCAATCCGGATTTGTAATGTCGGCGATAATAATATCGCCGACCAGTACTTTAGTAGCATCTTTGAGTGAGTGGACAATACAAGCCCTTCCGCTCACCACGCTTTTGCCTACCGCGCTTCCGGTACAGATTTCCTTGCCTTTGCCTTTGATGTGGTAGGTTTTGGTAATTCCCGCATTCTTTTGGCTTTGCACTGTTTCCGGTCGGGCCTGAACAATATACAGGCAGTTTTCCAGCCCATCTTTAGCCCATTCCACATCCATTGGTTCTTTATAGTGCTGCTCAATGATGGCACACCATTTGGCCAATTGCTGAACTTCAGCATCCGTTAAAACAAAGCGCGCCCGCATTTCGGCAGTAGTATCCAGGTTCAAGGTGCGCTGGCCGGTTACCAACGTATTACCATATACCATCGTTTTTTCTTTGGTGCCCAGTTTCTTTTTAATAATGGCATCAAAACCTTTTTGCAGCGTAGGTTTAAATACAAGGAATTCATCGGGCCCGATAGCGCCCTGCACAATATTTTCACCCAATCCCCAGCCACCGGTAATATAAATTACATCGCGGAATCCGCTTTCAGGGTCCAAAGTAAATACTACACCAGAACTGCCCAGGTCTGAGCGCACCATTTTCTGCACGCCTACGGATAATGCCACCTGCATATGCTCAAAATGGTTATCAATCCGGTATTTGATAGCCCGGTCAAGAAACAATGAGGCATAACACATTTTGCACGCTTCAACTATATCATCGCCACCTTCAACATTTAAATAAGATTCGTGCTGCCCTGCGAAACTTGCGGTTGGCAGGTCTTCGGCAGTAGCACTGCTACGTACGGCAAAAGAATGGCCTGCATGCGCAGATGCCAAATAGACATGATGTTCCTGCTTTATACTTTCCGCCAGGTCAGGCGGCATTTCAGCAGCCATGATAAGATCGCGGCAAGCCTGTCCTATTTCCGGAAGATTGTCCAATCTTTCGGGTTCCAGTCGCCCAAGCAATGCAGTCAGTTTCTCTTCCAGCTTGTTGGCCTTTAAGAAATACCGGTAAGCTGATGCGGTTACGGCAAAGCCATCAGGTACTTTTATACCCAGCGAACCCAGGGTACCAAGCATTTCGCCTAATGATGCGTTTTTACCTCCTACTTCGGGCAGGTCTTTGATAGAAATTTTTGAGAAGGGAATGATATACATAAACATTAACCCATTTTTATCTGGTTATGGCACAAAGTTGTTGTTAATAGCTGTTTAAACCTGTGAGGGTTATCACCGCTTATTGTGATGTTTATCAATTCCGGTTATTTCCATCTGAAAAATCCGGTTAATAAGGCTTGCCTGATTATCCGGGCCAGACTATTGACAACAATCATATACATCACGGGCATAATTGACTGATATCATTTATAACATAGCCATCAAGGTAGTTCCTTTACGTAGAAATTAATGGCATAAAGCGATATATGGCAGGTGGTTATTTTGAATTCTTTATTTTTAAATACAGGCAAATAAATTTATACCTGCGAATGATGTAATTCTTTTCCGCAATTGTGTAATGGGTTAAGGGGCAGTCAGACAGATTTTTACAACATAAAAACACAACAAAAGTGAGAATAATCATATACTATGCAAACTAAACTGATCTATATCAACGTTAAGCTTTCTGCTAAGTTGGTTCCTTTGTATAAGGAATTTAAAGCGTTATGAAACACATAAGCAAAATATCATTTGCAATATTATTGACAGTTTTTTCCCATTTAGGTACCATGGCGCAAAAAACGCAATGGACATTAAAGCAATGCATTGACAGTGCCATTGAGAACAACCTCAATTTACAACAATCGGTTTTTACGATAGAGCTAAACAGGATTAACTACAAGCAGAGCAAAAATAATCTGCTGCCTGCTATAAACGGCAGTGTTGCGGAAGACCTGAACTTAGGCCGGATGGTAAACCCTGTTACTGAATTATACGAAACGGGTACGGTATGGACTACCACCGCAGGGCTCACACTATCGCAAAACCTTTTTAACGGACTTCAGCTTCTAAACGCAATAAAGCAAAATGAATTAATCTACCGGTCATCAAAATTTGACCTTGAAGATGCAAAGTTCAATTTGACTATTAGCGTAGTAAACGGCTTTTTACAGGTTCTGTATACCAAAGAGGCTATAAAAATTGCCGAAAACCAGGTATCGGCTGATAGTGAGCAGTTGCGAACCACGTCGGACATGGAATATGTAGGAAAAAAGACAGAAAGCGATGTGCTGCAAATAAAATCGCAATTAACAACCGACAAGTATGCGCGGGTGAATGCAATCAGCCAATGGAAGATTGCCAAAGTGAATTTACAGCAGTTAATGAACCTGCCGGTTAGCGAAATTTTTGATATTGATTACAGCACTTCAGTTGAGCCGCAGCAAAAAACTTTAGATAATATAAGCAACATCTACACCCAAAGCCTCGCCTTTCAACCCATCATTAAATCGTACGCATTAAAAACGCAAAGTGCCATTTTTGCTTTAAAGGTTGCCAGGGGCGCTTATTACCCGCAACTGATGCTAAGAGGAAATGTTGAAACTGATTATTCGAGTATAGGGGAACAAACAAATACAAGTACCACCAATACTTTGCAAACTATCGGCTACGTGCAAAACAATCCTTCCGAACTTGTAGTCAGCAACCTGCCGCAACAAACAATCACCACAAGTAAAATCCCCTTTGGCAGTCAATTGAGTGATAATGTTAACGGCACTTTTTCACTGGCACTTTCGGTGCCCATTCTCAATTACCTGCAGGTGCGCAATAACGTAAAAAAACAGCAGGTAACCCTTCGCAATACCGAAGTAAGTGAACAATTAACCAAAGTGAACCTGCGCAAAACCATTGAGCAGGTTTACACCAATGCCGAAAATTCAGAAGCACAATACAAATCGGCTAATGAAGAAGTAGAGGCCAATAAGGCGGCTTACGACATTTCGGTGGTAAAATATAAACAAGGTAAAATGATTGCCTCTGACCTGATTGTGCAGCAGAACTCGTACATCAAATCGCTGTCAGACTATTTACAGGCCAAGTACGGCTTATTGTTTAACAGCAAAATACTGGACTATTATCAAGGCATTCCTATTACATTTTAAGAAGCATTTTTATGGCAACTGATATAACAAAACCCGATCAAGCAAAACCTGATCAACCCATAACCCCGGGTATTAAGCCGGGGAAAACAAAACACACGGTAAAAATAATATTGATAATAACCGCCGTTGTTTTGGTTGCCGGTGGTATAGGAGGATATTTTTTGTGGAGCCATGAAAAATCGGAAAAAGTACATTACAGTACGGTTGATTTAAAACGGGGAGACATTATATATGGTATAACTTGTACCGGTAATCTGAACGATTCGCTGGTTATTGCGGTGGGCACCCAGGTTTCAGGAATTATTTCAGAAGTTTATGTTGATTTTAATGATACCGTGGTTCCGGGCATGGTGCTGGCTAAAATTGATACTGTTCCACTGCAAACCGATGTTTTAGATGCCAGGGCTGCATTGTACAAAGCCACAACAACTTTAGCACAACAGGATAGAGAATTTAAACGCTACAAAGAATTACTGGCCCGCAAGTCAGTTGACCAAAGCGATTATGACACCCAGGAAGCCAGTTACGATGCAGCAGTGAGCGCTGTTCAATCGGCCAAAGCAGATTTAACACGGGCGAAGCAGAATTTAGCATATGCCACCATCAGGGCCCCTATTGGTGGCAAGGTTATTAACCGCGCGGTTACTGTGGGTCAAACCGTGGCAGCCAGTTTTGCCACACCCACCTTGTTTTCTATTGGCAACGACCCCCATATAATGCAGGTTACTGCCAATTTGGATGAGGCAGATATTGGTTGGGTAAAGCCCGGCCAGGATGTTGATTTTACGGTAGAAACTTACCCCGACAGGGTTTATCATGGCACAGTTTTCCAGGTAAGGCAACAATCTATTCTGAATCAGAATGTAGTAACCTATAGTGTGATGATAAACCTGATTAATAAAGATCTTTCACTGCTGCCGGGTATGACAGCCACTTCCACCATTAAAGTGGCAGAACATAAAAACGTACTGGTTGTGCCTATGACGGCACTTTTATTCAGCCCTAATGCAAGCGACACTTCGGCGCCTTCTGCCGACCATAATAAACAAACCATCTGGGTGCTTTGCGATTCTGCATCAAATAAAGTTTCAAACAACAGGTGCGTTGATATGAAGGGGACTATGATGTATTGCGACACAGTGCGCAGAATACTGGATGATGGTGTTATGGCAGAAATACAAGGCAGCGATTTGCATGAAGGATTAAAAATAGTTACAGGCATTATAAAAGAGCAGGGAAAAAAGCTGAAGAGTTTATTGCCTTCAACAACGCAGCCTAAAGCCCCGGCCGCACCACCAGCTAAAGCCCCCGGAAAATAAACCATGGAGAACCCAGGCAAACCAATTATTGAGGTTAAAGATGTATGGAAAACATTCCTTAGCGGAGGCACTGCGTTCAGCGCATTGCGGGGCATTAATCTGAACGTATGCACGGGAGAATTAATGGCCATTATGGGGGCCTCAGGTTCGGGCAAATCAACCTTTATGAACATGTTGGGTTGCCTGGACCGGCCAACAAAAGGAAAGTATCTGTTTAACGGCGTTGACACAACCGAAAAAAACAATACTGAACTGGCTTTGATAAGACGCGATAATTTTGGGTTTGTTTTTCAATCGTATAATTTACTACCCCGCACTACATCTTATGAAAATGTGGAGTTACCTTTATTGTATTACGGCTTTAAATATGGCCGCGCCCAACGCCGCGAAATGGTAATGGCCGCTTTAAAACAAGTAGGCCTGGAGGATAAGGTATATAATAAAACCAACGAGTTAAGCGGTGGCCAGCAACAACGCGTGGCTATTGCACGGGCCATTATCAACAACCCCAAAATTATTTTTGCCGACGAGCCAACCGGCAACCTGGACACGCGCACCAGTTTTGATATTATGGCCATTGTGCAGGGGCTTAACGAAAAAGGGACAACTGTGGTAATAGTAACCCACGAACCGGATATAGCCGATTTTACCAAACGCAAAGTTATTTTTAAAGATGGCCAGATAATTTCAGATGAGGTGAACCAACAACCCAAAAACGCTGCACAGGAACGACAAAAATTGCCTGAACTTAAAGAACCAGAACCTGCAAAATGAACATATTCAATCTTGTCATAACGGCCTTCAAAGCGCTGATGAAAAACGGTTTGCGCACCTTGCTTACCATGTTGGGTATCATCATTGGTGTGGCTGCCGTTATTATTATGGAATCAATAGGTAAGGGTTCGGAAGAAGATATTACGGCGCGCATCAATAGCTTAGGTAGTAACATGATTATTGTAGCGCCCAATCCTAAAACAGTAAATGGGGTAAAAATGGGCCAGGGAGGCCTTACGCTGGAGTATAAAGATGTGGTAATGATTAAGAGGTACAGCAGCGCTACGAAGTATTGCTCGCCGATGGTCGCGTTAACACAACAGGTAAAATACAGGGCTAATAACTGGAGTACCCGAACGGTAGGGGTGCTTCCCGAATATTTTCCTTTACGCGGCATCTGGGCTGCGTCGGGTGCTGTGTTTACTGATGAGGACCTGCGAAATATAAGCAAAGTGTGCATTATTGGTAAAACGGTTAAAGACAATCTTTTTCCCGGTGGAGAGGACCCGATTGGAAAAACTATTATTGACGGCACTATTCCATTAAAAATTATTGGTGTGCAGAATGAAAGAGGCCAAAGTGCCACCGGTATGGACCAGGATGATGTTATAATAGCGCCTTATACCTGCGTTCAGGACCGTATGGTGCAATCACTTTATGTGAATGTCATTTTCGTTTCGGCCAAAAGTGGTGACGATATACCCAAGGCGGTTAGCGAAATTAAATACTGTGTACGCACCAGCCATCACCTGGCCGCCAACGACCAGGACGATTTTTTAGTCAGAACACTGGCTGATTTAATGGCAACGGCACAGGGGGTTACCAAGGTGCTTACTTTATTGCTGGCCAGTGTTGCAAGTATTTCGTTGCTGGTAGGCGGTATTGGCATTATGAACATTATGTTTGTTTCGGTTACTGAGCGCACCCGCGAAATTGGCACCCGCCTGGCTATTGGCGCAACTTCGTTTGATGTAATGTGGCAGCTTTTGATAGAAGCGCTTGTGATAAGCCTTGTTGCAGGTATTTTGGGTATCATCAGCGGCCTTATAATTTGCAAGTTGATTACTTACTTTGCCGGCTGGCGTACAGTAGTTACTGCCTCCTCTATTATTATTTCGTTTGCTGTATGTACTGTGATTGGTATTTTCTTTGGATGGTACCCCGCCAGAAAAGCAGCGAACCTTAACCCGATTGATGCTTTGAGATATGAATAAATCTTGGATCAGAGTATAACCGGGTGCAGGCTATTGTTGATTAAAATCATAATAGGCGCCTAATACAACTCAGACTACCGTATCCAATTCAACGTTAATTTTGTTGCCTTATGATCATTGATCCGGCACTCATACAAAAATACAACCAGCCAGTACCTAGATACACCAGTTATCCGACTGTCCCTTTCTGGAAAGATTCTATTGATGTGCAAGAATGGGAAGCTGCTTTTCTGACCCGGTTTAAAAAGCACAACAGCAAGGGTGGAATCAGCCTGTATATCCATTTGCCTTTTTGCGAAGCGATGTGCACTTATTGCGGTTGCAATAAGAGAATTACCACTAACCATAATGTTGAGCTGGAATATTTAGCCGCGCTTGAAACAGAATGGAAACTTTACAGGGAAATAATGGGAGAAGCACCGGTAATATCTGAACTTCATTTAGGTGGTGGCACCCCAACCTTTTTCTCGCCGGAAAACCTGGAAAAGCTAATGGGTTTTCTTTTTAGGGACTCAAAAATTCCGGACGACAGGGAGTTCAGTTTTGAAGGACACCCAAATAATACTACCCGCCAGCATCTTGAAACCCTTTACAGACTCGGCTTCCGGCGCGTAAGTTTTGGCGTGCAGGATAATGACCCTGAAGTGCAACGGATAATTAACAGAATACAGCCGGTTGAAAAACTAAAGGAGGTGACGGACATAGCCCGTGAAATTGGTTACACATCAGTCAATTACGACCTGATATACGGATTGCCTTTGCAGACACTTACAAGTATGGAAAAAACTGTAAAGCAAGTGTTGGAATTGAAGCCCGATAGAATAGCCTTTTACAGCTATGCCCACGTGCCCTGGACCAGCAAAGGCCAGCGTTTGTTTGATGAGAACGACCTTCCTTCGGCCGAAAATAAACTGGCTTTATATCAACTGGCCATGCAGCTTTTTACTGAGGGAGGTTACACCGACATAGGCATGGATCACTTTGCCCTGCCCGGCGATGACCTTTTTAAAGCGGCAAAAAAAGGTGCCATGCACCGCAATTTTATGGGCTACACCACGCAACACACCTCTGTGCTGGTAGGCCTTGGCGTATCAAGCATTAGTGATGTAGGTACCGCATTCGCCCAAAACAATAAGAATCTGCAGGATTATTATGCCGCCCTGGTAAAGGGGATATTACCGGTACAAAAAGGGTATTTTTTAACCGAAGAAGATATTGCCTTCCGCAAATATATTCTCGACCTGGGTTGCAAAGGACATACTACATTTAAAAAGGAACATTTACCCGTATTAAAAGAATATACCTTCCCTGAATTGAGAAAACTGGCGGAAGACAAGCTAATAACATGGAACGAAGAAGAGGTTCAAATCACACCGCTCGGCCACCATTTTATCCGCAATATCTGCCGGGCTTTTGATCTGCTTCAAACCCGGACAGCGGGGGCCAGCCAAATGTTTAGTAAGGCTATATAAAGTAAGTGGAGCTATAAAATTGCAGGTATCCGTTCCCAGATTTCCACATTCTCTAAAATCATTAGCGGCGAAATAGCTAATTCATATCTTTACGCCCATGACAGAAAAAATCCTGATTGTAGATTTTGGCTCGCAATACACCCAGCTTATTGCACGAAGAGTTAGAGAAAGTGAAGTTTACTGCGAAATTGTTCCCTATAACAAAGTTCCGGCAATTGATGCAAATGTTAAAGGCATTATTCTTTCAGGCTCACCGGCCAGCGTGCGCGATGCGGAAGCACCTTTGGTTGATGTTGAAAGCCTTATTAAACATTGCCCGGTGCTGGGTGTTTGCTATGGCGCTCAGTTAATGGCACAAACCATGGGCGGTTCGGTTGAAAAAAGTAACCTCCGCGAATATGGCCGGGCCCATTTACAATTAAAAGGCAATGACAACATTTTATTGAAAGATGTAACCGATAACTGCCAGGTATGGATGAGCCATGCCGATTCAATTAAAAACATAGGTGACAGGTTTGAATTAATTGCAGGTTCCGACTCAATTGAAGTTGCCGCGTTCCGTTCAAAAAAAGGAGTATTTAGCAACCAGATTTATGCACTGCAATTTCACCCTGAAGTTTATCACAGCACTGAAGGGCCAAAGATTTTACACAATTTTTTATTTGGTGTTTGCGGTTGTTCTCATAAGTGGACTGCCGCTTCGTTTGTTGAAGACACAGTTAAAAACCTGAAAGAGAAAATAGGGAATGAAAAAGTAATTTTAGGTTTAAGCGGTGGTGTTGATTCATCAGTTGCAGCTTTGCTTTTGGAAGAAGCCATAGGCGATAACCTGCTTTGCATTTTTGTAGACAATGGCCTGCTGCGCAAAGACGAATATGAAACAGTTTTGGATAGCTATAAGCACATGGGCCTGAATGTACATGGCGTTCGTGCAGGTCAGCGCTTTTTACATGAACTGGCGGGCGTGAGTGACCCGGAGAAGAAGCGCAAAATAATAGGCCGTGTTTTTATTGAAGTTTTTGAGCATGAAGCCAACAAACACCCGGAGGTAAAGTGGCTGGCACAGGGAACTATTTACCCGGATGTGATTGAGTCTGTATCAGTAAAGGGGCCTTCGCAAACTATCAAGTCGCACCACAATGTGGGGGGCTTACCCGATATTTTAAAGTTGAAAATTGTTGAGCCATTGCGCAACCTGTTTAAAGATGAAGTGCGCAAAGCAGGTAAAGAACTGGGGCTTGCACCTGATATACTTTACCGTCACCCTTTCCCGGGGCCGGGGCTGGCAGTGCGTATCCTTGGCGATATTACCGCTGAAAAGATACACATGTTACAGGAGGCTGACCACATCTATATTTCGAACCTTAAAAAGTTTGGTTTATATAATGAAGTTTGGCAGGCAGGGGCCATATTAACTTCAGTAAAAAGTGTGGGTGTAATGGGCGATGAAAGAACTTATGAAAATATGGTTGCCCTGCGCGCAGTAAACAGCACCGATGGCATGACCGCCGACTGGAGCCACTTACCCTACGATTTTCTGGCGAAGACCTCCAACGAAATCATTAACCAGGTAAAAGGCGTAAACCGCGTAGTGTATGATATTTCATCAAAACCACCGGCCACTATTGAGTGGGAATAAAAAATGCGGCCCCTTCCGTCCCCAAAGGGGAAACCAGGGCAGGGTTGGTTTTTGATTATTAAAGCCGCCCATGCGGATTAAGAAAATGCAATAACTAAGAGTACAATACATGGAATCATTAAAACGGGTAGGCAAGCAAAATGAGTATAGTTTGACAGCAAAACATTACCTGTTCCTGCTTATCCTTTTTAATGCCATGCAATCATTATTTGCTCAAACTGATACTACAGTTTATAAAGTAGGGCTGCTCCTCCCCTTACAGGTGCAAAATACCGATGGCAAATTTGATGAGATTTTGAACGCTCATGACTTAACCTCGGCAAACCGGATAAGATTTGAAGATGATGCCATTATAGCACTTGATTTTTATCAGGGGCTTATGCAATCGCTTACTGAAGACAGCGACAGTGTAAGAGTTGAGTTACACGTTTACGACAACTGGAACAACGATTCTACCACCGCAGAAATCCTGAAAAAGCCGGAGTTGAAAAACATGGATTTTATTATTGGCAGTGTCTCCACTTCCAGCGCCAAACTCGTTGCTGACTTTTGTAAGGCAAATAAGATTATGAATATTCAGCCGTTCACACCATCTAAAAGCCTAACCAGCGAAAACCCATATCATCTTAAAATTGCACCCACTATTGATGCACACGTAGATAACCTGTATCAATCCATTCTCGATTCTTTTCCCGATGCCAATATTATCATTTACACGCCGAAAAATGAAAAAGGAATGGCACTGGCCCAACGTTTCGACTCGTTGTTTATTAACTATAATTCGATGGCCGAAACCAAGTACGCGCTGGCTATGCTTAACACCACCGATATGGTTGCCAATGGCAAAAAAACCACGCTGGATGACCTGATAAACCCTTCAAAAACAAACATACTTATCATTACATCTTACGATGAACCTTTTGTGCAAAGCACACTGCGCTCAGTGTTTGAAAAAAACAGCAAAGCAAACTTAGTGGTGTACGGATTACCAACCTGGTTGGGTGGAGATATTCTGCGTTTAGACTACATCAACAATTTACATACCCGTATTTCAGATGCTTTTTTTGCTGATACCAGCAAACCCAAAACACGGTATTTTATTGAAAATTTTACCAACCGCTACCACGCAGAACCATCCAAATATGCTTACCTGGGGTATGATGTATTTAGCTTTCTTTTAAAATCGGTAAAAACTTACGGTAAAGATTTTGTTCCCCAGCTTGCCACACAGCGGTACACCGGAACAGCGTATAAATTCGATATAAACGCATCGATGAAAGATGCAAACACCATTAACTATTACGAGAACAATCACGTAAATGTGTTGAAAGTGGAGGATTATAAGTTGAAGAGGGTGTGGTAAAAGGCAGCCCCTCCAAACCTCCCCGAAGGGGAGGCTTAATACAAACAGCCAGGGCTCTACCAGAATTTAAACTACTATCCCCAAAATGAAGTGTTTTTAAGCCTCCCCTTCGGGGAGGTTTGGAGGGGCCGCATTACTTCAGCTTAATGTAATTATCCGTCAATTCAATTTTGGCTTCTTTGTAGAGCATGCCAACAGCTTTTTTGAAATTCTTTTTGCTGATGCCAAGTATTTCGTGCACCATTTCGGGTGGTGAGTCGTCGTTTAGTTTGATAGACCCGCCGTTTTCCTTCAGTTTTTGAAGCAGTATTTCTTTGATGTCTTTGGCTGCGTCCAGTCCTTGTTTTTGCAGGGCCACGTCTATCTTTCCATCTTCCCTTACTTTTTTCACAAAACCCTTAACGTGTTCACCCTTTTCTAGCTTTTGGAAAACTTCGTTTTTGAATAGAATGCCCCAGTGTTTCTGGTTGATGATAACGCGTGTGCCCACCTCATTATCGTAGCAAATCATCAAATCAACCTCTTCATTTGGCTTCAGGTCTACCTCGCGGTTTTTGATGAATTTGTTGATGTTACTGGTAGCCACAATTCTTTTAGATGCAAAATCGAAATACACCCATATCAGGTATTTTTCGCCCACAACCACTGGCTCCGATTGCTCGCGAAAAGGCAGAAAGAGGTCTTTATCCAGGCCCCAGTCTAAAAATGCACCAACACTGGTTTGCTGTTTTACGGTTAAATATGCAGCTTGCCCAACTGTAACTAAAGGCGTTTGGGTAGTAGCCACCGGCCTGTCTTCCGAATCTTTGTAAACAAAAACCGTTACCTCCTTGCCCTCCTTCATTCCGGGTATAGCAAATTTTTTGGGTAGTAGCACCTCCTCAACAACAGCTGCGGCCTCTTCACCTTCCGCCTCAGGAACCACTGGTGCCTCTTTGCCAGGAAGCGGTTTTGCTACCACAACTGGTTTAGCTTCCGTTAAGTAAAAACCATTGTCCGACCTTCTTCCAACAAAAAGGGTATTATATTTTCCGTATTGTAACATGTGCGGCAAAGAAACGAAAGATTAGGGGAATTATCAGGCTAAAACCTATCTGCACCCAATTGCAAGGATAATCAAACCAATTTGGCTAAGTATTCACCGGATTGAGGTCCCAGATTGAAAATAAGATCCAGGATGCTCAGGTTAGAAAGAAACCCATGGCGTTCTTCAAATACCTGCAGGTAACGGGGAAGGATTATTGCCGCATCAACAATATTTTTGCCAAAGCGAAGGTCTGTTATGCCCACCGGTATTTTTTGATACTCCGTTGTAAACTCAAAATTCTTCTTCACTTTTAAAACCGATATTAAAACATTCAGTAATTCGAGATTAAAATCGAACAAGCCGGGGTACTCCTTTTCATAAAATTTCTGAAAAATGTGCGCGTAAAACTCAAAGTAAGGAGCGCTGCCGTAGGCGGATTGAATACTATACCAGTGGCTATCCTGCCAGTGAGTTTCGTAAGCAATTTTGGTGTCAGAATATAGTCGGTGGTGGTCCCTTCCTCCCAGTAGTGGAATGGTGAGTGTGTGCCTGCCATTAGCCCCTGCAATCTGGCAGCGGTTACGTCCGGTTGATTTTACAAAATTCTCCTGCTTTTCAATCCATATATTTTCGTTTTGCACAAAGGTTTTTAACCAGGCAATATTGGGTAAATAATGTAGGCTAAGCAGGGCGGCAGACATTTTGCAATAATGAGCATTTCTTACACAAAACAATATATTAGCAGGGTATTAGTTAGCAAAGGATGCATTTCAGGCAGCCAGCCTCTTCCATCCCCTAAAGGGGAAACCAAAGTCGGCCCTGGTTTCCCCCTTAGGGGACGGAAGGGGCTGAGACATTAGCTGAAAACAAAACTTGTAGTATCAAAGAAACAATAAAATGAAGATGAGAAACCTGGTAAATACCTTTTTACTTGTAGTGAGTTTAATATGTTCACAATCCCTGTTTGCCGGCAGAGAAACCATGAGGCAGGGTTGGGAAGCATTTAACAACAATAAAAGGAAAGAAGCTATTGAACTTTTTCAAAAAGCTGCTGCTGATGCCGATACTAAAGCTGATGCCAACCTGGCACTCTGTTTAGTTTGGTGGAGCGAAGACAAAACGGATGAGGGCTTTAAAGCCTTTCAGAATTTCTTTGATGCCTCGCCTAATCCTTACCCATACCTGTACGCGCTTTGGAATGCACCGGTAGTTTTTAACGGCGACGAAAAAAAGAAAGAAGGGCGACTTGACTTATTGAAAAAGTTAACCAACGACCCCAAAGCCAACGGAACTATACAGGCTATGGCGCATGCCATGATTGGAAAGCATTACGAAGCTATTGGCGATTTTAAGGCTGCCAATGCAGAGTATGATAAAATCGGGGCTATAAGTAATTGGGCGGTGTTGGGTACGTTCGATAATACATCCGGTAGCGGTTTTAATAAAGATTTCAGGATAATTGCCAATCCTGAGCCCGATGCTGCATTTACTAATAAGGTTGAAGCCGACATAAGCTGGTTTACCCCGCCGTTTGAAAGAAGCGACCACTGGTTTGATTTCGATTTTTACATGGATATACATAACTCCATTATGTACGCTCAAACCTATTTAAAGAGCGATATTGAACAGGAAGTTTATTTTAAATCAGGCAATTCGGGTTCATTAAAAATATGGGTAAATGATAAGCTTGTTACCAATATAAGCGAGGAAAGAAACTGCGACCTTGATATTTACACCAACAATGTAAAGCTGGCTAAAGGATATAATCGGATAGTAGTGCAGGTAGGAGAAAGTGAAGCCGGCAGGGCCAATTTTATGATTCGCGCTACTGATAAAGAAGGGCACCCCATTAAAGGACTAACTTCGTCACCAGACTTTCAGATGTACAAACCTGCTGAAGATTACACCGTAAACTGGCTTACCCTGTTTGCAGAAGATTTCTTTGAGGCCAAAATAAAGGCCGAGCCAGATAACCTGATTAATCATCTGCTGCTTTCGGATGTTTATTTGCGAAACGACAAGGTTTATGAGGCGCGCAAGGCTTTAAAAAAAGCGCAGTTGCTGGCCCCGGGCAGTACTTTTGTGGGCACCCGCCTGGTTGAAGCTTTTGCACACGATAATGATGTAACTGACGTAACCAAAGAATATGAAAAAATTAAAAGCACCGACCCCGAAAGTGTTTACGCCTTAAAAGGCCTGATTGAAGAGGCCAGGCAAAAAGAAAATTACGATGAGGAAGAGCGGCTAATGGAAAAATATAAAACACTGTATGGTGCCGATGAATATACCGACCTGCTTGCCCTGAATATATCTGCCAGCAGGAATAAATATGAAGAAATAGTTACAGCCTCGAAAACTTTGTACGAAAAATATCCTGACAATTTTGAGTTAATGAACCTGGCCTACACCATTGAGCGAAACAGCAGTAAAGATCTGGCCAAAGCAGATGAGATACTAAAAGACTTTTTGAAAAGAGATTACAGCGATAAAGTAATGACCACGCTGGCCACCAATTATTTCGACCTCGGCAATAAAAAGGGGGCTTTGGAAATTTACAATCAGCGCATTGCTAATTATCCTTACTCCATTGGTTACTACGCCGACCTCAGCGATATTTATTTTGCAGCACAGGATTATGAAAACGCATTAAAGTGGGCAAAAAAAACACTGGAGTTTGCCCCCTATGTAGGCAGTTACTGGAATAAAGTTGGCAGCATTTACCAGGCCATGAATAAGCCAACGGAAGCAAAGGATGCTTTTAAAAAAGCTATCTACTATACCCCCACCAATTACGAAGCCCGCAAACAACTGCGTAAACTGGAAGGCAAAAAAGACCTGTTCGAAAATTTTCAGAAGACAGATGCCTATGACCTCTTTAAGAATGCGCCGAAGGCAGAAGATTACCCCGAAGACAACAGCATTGTTTTGCTGAACGAAATGCAAAAAGTTGTTTACCCTGAAGGTGCCGCTGAAGAAAAATCAGAACTGCTGGTAAAAGTATTTAACCAAAATGGTATTGATACCTGGAAAGAATATGCAGTTGCCTACAATCGTTTTCTCCAGCGTTTGATTATTGACAAAGCCGAAGTTTTAAAAAAAGACGGCAACAAAGTACAAGCCGAAAAAAATGAAGATGTGCTGGTATTTACCAACCTTGAATCGGGAGATGCTGTGCATGTTTCGTACCGGCTTGAAGATTACAATACCGGCAAACTTGCCCGCCAGTTTTGGGAGCAGTTCAATTTTAATGTTGATTACCCGGTTAAACTGGCACGTTATAGTTTGCTGCTGCCTGAGAAAGAGCAATTTCAAAGCCAGGTTTTACACGCTGATATTAAACCTGCTGTCAGCAAGGTTGAGGACATGAAAATGTACGTGTGGGAAGCCAAAGACCAACCAGGTATAAGGCCGGAGCCATACATGCCTGCACTTTCGGATGTAGGCGCTATACTTGATATTTCAACCATACCTGATTGGAAATATGTAAGCAACTGGTATTCGGACCTCTCCGGCAACCTGGCTAAAACGGATTTTGAAATTAAAGAAACAGTGGCGACGCTTTTAGCCAGTAAAAAGGGATTAAGCGATTTTGAAAAAGCTAAAATCATATACCAGTTTATTGAGGAGAATGTAAGTTACAGCAATGTGCCTTTTATGCATGGGACCATCATTCCGCAAAAAGCATCGAGAACGTTAAGCACTAAACTGGGCGACTGCAAAGATGTATCAACCTTGTTTGTAGCTATGTGCAAAGAAGCAGGCCTTAAAGCCAACCTGGTATTGGTTGATACCCGCGATAATGGCCAGCAACATTTAAACTTGCCCAGCATTGATTTCGACCATTGTGTGGCACAGCTTGAGGCCGGTGGTAAAAAGTATTTTGTTGAGCTTACCGACCAAAAGCTTTCGTTCGGAACTATACCCACTATTGACTTAAACTCGAACGTACTTTTTATACCCCGTTATGGAGATAGCGCCGCAACGCAGCTTGGCAAATTCAACACAGATAACCGTTGCCTGAATAGCATTATCCGGGTGTCGGAATTAAAGTTTGACAGTAATGATGTAATAATAAACCGTAAAAATATAAAGACCGGTATGTTTGCCGCACAAATGCGCAGCGACTATGATAACCAGGGCAAGGAGAAGCAGGAGAAAATGATAACGCAGGCGCTGGCTGCCGACTTTAATACGCCTACCAAATTATTAAGCCTGCATTTAGGCGATTTAAAAAGATTGACTGATACCGCAGATTACAATTACTCATTCAATATTAAAAACCATTTAACTGAGGTAGTAGGCATAAAAATATTCCGCATACCCTGGAGTGAAGGGGTCCGCTCCCTTGATTTTCTTTCGCTGGATACAAGAAAATATCCGTTCCTGATATGGGCTTATAACGCCGCCGAAGTATCAACTGAAACTGTAGATATTGACATTCCGAAGGGTAAAGTACTTGCCGAGCAACCTAAATCGGTTAATTTGAGTTGCAGTGCTTCCGATTACACTTTAACCTATACTTTTACACCCGGCAAGCTAAAAGTGATGCGCGAAATGAAATACAAAAAAGATGTAGTACCTTCATCAGAATACGCACAGTTCAGGGACTTCTATAATAAAGTGGCAGAAGCAGATTCCAAGCAAATCGGGTTTAAATAAATACAATTAAAGGCAGGGGACGCTGATTTGTTATGATGATTATGATTAATCCATTTAAAATTTATAATACTTGTTATGAAAATTAGAAAACTCCTCCATTTCGTTGCTTTTGCCGCGTTGCTTTTACTGGTCTCCTGCTCAAGCCATTCCGGCAAAAAAGAAAAGGAGCTACACCTTGACGAGATAAAACTGCCTCCGGGCTTTCACATCAGCATCTTCGCCGATCATATTGAAAATGCCCGTTCTTTAGCGCTTGGCGCTAAAGGCACTGTGTTTGTAAGCACCCGGCAAAACGATAAAGTTTATGCCCTGGTTGATACTAATGGCGATGGGAAAGCTGACAAAGTTTACATTATAGCGCAAGGGTTAAAAACGCCTAACGGTGTAGCATTCCATAACGGAGCTTTATTTATTGCGCAGGTTGACAGTATCTGGCGTTTAGATAATATTGAAGACCACCTTGCCGACCCACCCAAACCGGTTTTGGTATTTGATAGCTTGCCACATGCCGAGCATCACGGCTGGAAATATATTGCCTTTGGCCCCGATGGCAAATTATATATCCCAATTGGCGCACCATGTAACAATTGCGATTCATCTGAAATTGACCCGCGCTATGCATCTATCTGCCGCATTAATGAAGACGGAACCGGTTTTGAAATATTTGCACATGGAGTACGCAATAGCGTGGGCTTTGATTGGGATCCTACCACTAAAGACCTGTGGTTTACAGATAACGGCCGCGATATGATGGGTGATAGTATTCCACCGGATAAACTGAATCACGCATCACAGGCAGGGATGAATTTTGGCTACCCTTACTGCCAGGGTGGTTATATTAAAGACCCCGAATATGGCGACCGCCATCCCTGCTCCGATTTTACCCCACCGGTGGTTAAACTCGATGCCCACGTGGCTTCGCTAGGCATGAAATTTTACACAGGTAGCATGTTTCCTGCTGAATACAAAAACCAAATCCTTATTGCTGAACACGGCTCGTGGAACAGAACTGTACCGATCGGTTACAGAATTAGCCTGGTGCGTTTTAATAAAGACAGCACCACCACCTACACCCGCTTTGCCGAAGGCTGGTTACAGAACGGAAAGCCCTGGGGCCGTCCGGTTGATTTACTGCAATTAAAAGACGGCTCGGCACTGGTTTCAGATGATTTTGGGGATGCGGTGTATAGGATTAGTTATGATGGGAAGTAAGGATTTCGATTACACAACATTGCATGCCTTGCATCCTCTTCCTTATGTTCTAGTAAAAGATTTGGTTATATTGCCATTGCAACAAAAAAATAGCAATGCCAATATTTAAACATGAGGGAGATCAATTAACAAACCTGAAAGCAGTACCTTTTGCTAAAGAAAGAGATCTTCAACGCTTAATAGAAAAAAATCTTTTAGAAGTTCTGGAAATGCATTTTCTAGCAACAGAATACCCAACCACAAAAGGTCGTATAGATACGCTTGCTGTAGACTTCAATGGATTTCCTGTGATTATTGAATATAAGCTCGATGAAAATGAGAGTATTATAACACAAGCATTATCATACCTGCATTGGCTTAAAGAACAGAAAGTTGAATTTTTCGAAATGCTTGTTATAAAAAAATTGGGTAAAGAAGTTGCTGGCAAGCTTAAAATTGATTGGAAAAATCCACGTATTATTTGTATAGCGAAAAATTACAACAAATTCGATATTGATGCTGTTGAAATGATTTCTATACAACTCGAATTATTCAAATATCATTATCATGAAAACGGCATTTTAAGCATAGAGCCTGTTAACACCAGAAAACAAACAAAAGCGCAAAAGGAGACGATAAAAGAGACAGATATTTCTCATGACCCTGTAACTATTGACGGACATTTAACGAAAGCTCAACCTATTATTCAGCAATTATTTAAAGAATTGCGTACCAGAATATTAAAAATTGATGAAGATATAATTGAAAAAACAACTTCAGCTAATATTATCTATCGACTATCTAAAAATTTCGTAGAGCTTCAGTTAAACAAACAACGAATAAGAATTCTTTTACGTCCGATAAATTATGGTGATCCTCTGCATAAAGTTGAAAAGGTTCCAGATACCCATAGATGGACATTGGACAGAAGAATTTACGTTGAGAACTTTGACGATATTGACTATGTAATGAAGTTAATCAAACAATCTTATGAGGATGTGGTATAGAGCTTAATCCAATGTTCTACTTGTTTCCAAATGTTTCTATGTGAAACTGGATTGCTGATTTTACATCAGCCAAGACCTCATCATAAGAATCTCCGTCGCCAACAACTACACCTTTAAGTCCTACGGGATAGGCAACATAGCCATCAGGATGCTTTTCGATAATTATTTTAATATTCTGCATAGCATAAAGGTAAACAGTTTATGAATCATGATAAAATTTACCAACAAAGAAATGCTTAAATTTATGTCATGAAAACATCCGACTTAAATAAAAAGAAAGGACTCGGAATTAAGGTTGATAAAGCACTCAACAAATATGATGAGGTTGTTCTCGCACCTGAAAAAGTTGATAAAGCAAACAAAATGCTTAAAAATGTAGGTCTGCCGTTAAACATAGATGACGACAACGAAGTACCGGAATGGCACAACAAAATACTTGAAGAACGAGTAGTGAAATATGAGAAAAGCAATTCAAAGCTGAAAGATTGGGATAAAGTGCAGGAGAAATTATGAGCTATGAAACAAGAGTTTGCTCTTTGTGCCACCTGACTATTTCATCAATAGCTTCCGACAAACTGCGTATGTCAGCACTTTTAAATTTTATTTCATTAACATCTTTAATTATTAAAGATGATTTCGGCCCCTTGTGGTGTTTAGTTAATATACAGAATTCGGCAGGCTCATCTTTGGTGTTTCCGACTAGTATTAGAATTATAGGTTGCGCAAATATATCTTTGAGCGAAATATTAAAAGCCGCATTTTTCAGGTACCCCTTCAGGTTTTTTGTAACATTTGCTTTATGAGATTTTACCTCTATCCAAAATTGTATTGACGGGTTATGTTCAAATCGGGCCAAAAGATCATACATTTCGACAGGAGATTCTTGTATAATCAAATCAGGGTTTGCATCATACAGTAGATTTTTAGCTATAACTACCATTTTTCGTTCAAGCATCCAGGCGTTCTTAGTCATAAGTTATTGATTTAAACTTCTTTTTGTGGGTCAACGTTTTAGTATTTTTCCAATAATTCACCACTTCTTTATGAAGTAATGTAAGATTTTTAGGTGTCAACTCAAAATTTGTCGGTAAAAAATTTAAGCTTTTACGAACCGGGGATTTAATAAATCTTGCGTATACCTTTTTACCAATTAAATCTACCCCAAGTATATAAGTTGGTGCTGGATTTTTTGCTAATTCCTTCAATTTCTTCAATGTGCATTTGATTTTCAAATTGTTTTTCGTATCGTAAAGTGAGTAAGTAGATTTTACCTGGGCCAGAAAGAATAAGGATTTGCTATCAGAAGGAGTTAATTGGACATAAAAATCAATTCCCGGAAACGTTGACCCTACAAACGCCGGGTCGAATAAAAATTCTCCATTTATCTCCGTTAGGATAATATCCTCAGCAATCGCTTCTCCCTTTTTCCCTACTTTGGGGTTATTTCTTCCTGGCATAAACTTTTGTTAGCTAAAACAATAGAAACCCTTAAAAATAAAACTATAATCTTTAGAATTAATACCTAAACATCTACGACAAAATCCCCGCAATAGTAGCCGAAAGATAAGAAGCCATTGTGCCGCACATTAAAGCCTTGAAGCCAAGTTTGGCAAGGTCTTTTCTTCTGTCAGGGGCTAATTCGCCGATGCCACCTACCTGAATAGCGATAGAACTAAAATTAGCAAAACCGCAAAGGGCAAATGTGGTAATGATAATTGCTTTGGGAGAAAGCGTGTGGGCTGCTATCATAGGCGTTAACTGGCTGTAAGCAACAAACTCATTGATAACAAGCTTGGTTCCAAGTAACGAACCCACCTGGTGTATTTCGCTGTGGGGCACGCCCATGGCCCAGGCAAAAACAGAGAATACTGCGCCGAAGATTGAATCCAATGTAAAGTTAGAGAGGTTGATGCCTATAAAATCGAGGCTCATACCGGTCATGGCCAGCAATGCTCCTATTTTAACCAGGATGGCGTTTAAAAGGGCAATCAGCGCAATAAAGCCGATTAGCATGGCAATTACATTCAACGATATTTTAAGGCCGTCAGAGGCGCCATGCGAGATGGCATCCAGTAAATTAGCATGTACCCTTTTTATCTCCAGCTTTACTGCACCTTTGGTGGCAGACTCTTCGGTTTCGGGCCAAACTATTTTTGCAATTACCAGCGATGCCGGTGCTGCCATAATACTTGCCGCCAATAAATACGACGCAGGCACTCCCATAGCTATATAAACAGCCATTACCCCACCGGCAATTGTGGCCATGCTTCCGCTCATAGATGCAAGCAGCTCACTCATAGTCATGGTTGAAATGTATGGGCGTATCATAATCTGCGCCTCTACCTGGCCCACAAAGGTTGAGGCCACATTTGAAAGTGCCTCACTGCCGCTCACCTGCATCAGGTAATAAACAATCCGGGCAAAAAATGATACCACAATCTGCATCAGCCCAATGTGATAGGCAATACTTACCAGCACTGATACAAAAATGATGGTGGGCATAATCTTAAACATAAAAAGGAAACTTAGACCATTACCAAAAATGGGATGCAGCAGTTCAGGGTGTATCAGGCCACCAAATACAAATTCTCCGCCTTTGTCTGCCATTTCAAGCAGGCGTTCTATTTTAGCACCAATCCAGGCAAACATGCTTTGGCCCACCGGAGTTTTTAAAACAAACAAGGCCAGGCCCAGTTGAAGCCCAAGGCCGCTAAATACCAATCGTAAATTAATAGCCTTGCGGTTATTGGACATTGCAACGGCAATTCCCAATAAAAGCACTATACCTATCAGCCCAGTAAAACGCTCCATGTATGGTTAAAATTAATTTTGCCAAACATAAACTTATTAAGTTGTTTGACATAAGGGATGCTTAAAAAAACAAAAACCACCCTGGCGGGGGACGGAAAAGAACGGGAGGCCGGCAACATATTTTTAAAGCGGTTAGGGTCAAACATAAAACATTAGCATATTATACAATTATAATGTTTTATAAAGGTTTACCACCCAAAAAACTACTTTGTTTTTTAGCACATCTGAAGGTCAACTTTCCGGCCCGTTTTTATAACTGATTATAATCAGAAAAACAACAAAAGCATTTCTGTTGACAATGATTAATTAGTTCTAAATTTGGACTACCAATAACCAAACATAAGTATAAATAATACCCTATGAAAAGCAACGTAAACATCAAAGCCGTTAATGCTTTACTCGTGTTCCTGGTATTACTTGACTTAATCCTTTCATCCATTTGCTTACTGGCCCCCGCTTTTTGGGCGCAGTTAATGCACGGAACAGATTTTACCGACTCGTTGGGATTAATCAGGCGTTTAGGCGGAGTGTGGTTAGGCTTTTTCGTCTTTCAGTTAATAGCACTACTGGTTTGGCGAAATAATACGTGGTGGTTGGTACTGGTGGCGGGCATCCGGTTAACAGAATCTTTTTCGGATTGGATTTACTGGTATTTTTCAAATCAGCATACCTGGTTTGGAAATTTCGGGCTGCTGATTGCTCCGCCGGGCAACTGGATTTTTGGTATTATACTGATTAAAGTGTTTCTAAGCATTAATAAGGAAAATAATTACAAACTGGAATAGCACAAGCCAATTTAAGAAACGATGAATAATTTAACCCCCAGAGAGAAAGCAACACTAGAAGCGCTGGCAGCCTGTATCATTCCTGAAGGAGGGCCGGTTCCGTTTGGTTTTAAAGAAATTAATTACCTGCCTTTTATTGAAGAAATGGCAGCAGCCGTGCCGGCGCATATACGCTGGGTAATACATTTTAATTTATGGTTTATTGAATACTTCGGATGCTTATACCTGCACAGGTTAAAAGCATTCTCAAAACTTGGATTAAACGACCGCGAACTTATTCTTCTCTCGCTAAGGGGCAGCAAACGCTTTTTAATCCGTGGCATTTACATACTCACTTCGGCCCTTTTCCTGATTCCGATGTATAAAGATGAATCAGTAATGAATGCTATTGGCTATACCGGTTTTAAAAATGGAGTAAACAAAATAACCTGACAAAATGATAATTGATTCTCAAACCCTCGAAGAGAATTTTCATGCTGATGCTGATGTAGTAATTGTTGGTAGCGGCGCGGGTGGGGCACCTATGGCATACCAACTGGCTAAAGCCGGATGGAAGGTTATTCTACTGGAGGAGGGACGAAATTACACTCCTTATTCCTTTGAGCGAAAAAGCTGGGAACCGATGAGGGATATGTACCGGGATAGCGGAATGACGTTTACCCTGGGAACACCCTCTATTCCACTTCCAATGGGCAGAGCCCTTGGTGGAACCACCATCATCAACTCAGGTACCTGTTTCAGAATTCCGGAGAAAGTATTTGGCCATTGGAAAAATGAATTTGGTTTAAGTGAAATGGAATATAGTGACCTGGTACCGCTTTTCGAAAAGGCGGAAGATATGATTCATGTTCAGTCTGCGCCGCTTGAAACTTTAGGTGCAAACAACCGGCTTTTTATGGAAGGCGCAACAAAACTGGGTATACAAAGCAAGCCACTGAACCGGAATATTATAAACTGCAAAGGGGCGGGCCTATGCGTTTTTGGTTGCCCGGAAAACGCCAAACAGAGCATGGAAAAGAATTTTTTGCCTGCAGCTTCAAACCTGGGGGCAACGATTATTACCTCGGCGCGGGTTGAAAAAATCTGCATTAAAAAAAATGTTGCCTCAGGGGTTGAAGGAATTTTCCTGGATGAACAGCGAAAACAGCGAACAAAATTTACTATTGATGCACCTGTAGTTGTGCTCAGTTGCGGAGCCATTTATTCGCCTCACATGTTACTTAAAAACGGGATAGCAAACCGGTCGGGGCAGGTTGGGCGTAATCTTCATATTCATCCCGCATCTAAAGTAATCGGAATTTTTGATGAGGAAATAAACGCATGGAGTGGTACGCCGCAAGGGGCTTATTCAGATGATTTTGCTGCAGAAGGAATTATGCTGGAAGGTTTTTTTCTGCCCCCGGCCATTCTTTCTTTTGCACTGCCTGCACTGGGCCGGAAGTTGAAGGATTACATGGCTGATTACAGTAAAATGGCGGGTTTCGGGGTTATGGTTACAGATTCCTCGCGCGGAAGGGTTATGAGAGGATTGGGGCATTTTCCGCTGGTTCTTTATAATTTAAATCAAAGTGACACCGATAAATTTGTGAAGGGAATAGATATAGTATCACGCATATACTTTGCAGCAGGGGCGCGGAAAATTTTATCACCTGTTCATGGTATGGATGAACTAACCTGCGTTGATGACCTGGAAAAACTGCACCGGGCAAAGGTGCGTGCTGCCGACCTTGAACTAAGCGCCTTTCATCCCATGGGCACCTGCCGCATGGGCGACTTAGCTAAAAACAGCGTAGTAAACAGCCACCTCGAAACACATGATATAAAGGGACTTTTTGTGGCCGATGCCTCTGTGTTTCCGTCCAGTTTGGGTGTAAATCCGCAAATGACCATTATGGCTTTTTCTCTTTTTGCAGCCAATTACTTAGTTAACAACAAAGAGAAATACAGGGCATGAAAAAAGAAGAAGTAAATTTTTCAAGATACATTTCAGGTCAGAGGCAGGGGCATTATGAGAGTTTTTTTATGCGGGCAAACCACCCGCATCTTCCCCAGGCTTTCTGGATCAGGTATACTATTTTTTCACCCAACCAGCATCCCGAAAATGCAATAGGAGAACTCTGGGCGATTTATTTTGACGGACTGGCACATAAGAGCATTGCGGTAAAGCAAGAAGTAAAAATGGACCGCTGCGTTTTTAATAACCATGCGTTTGACATACATATCGGTGATTCGTTTTTGCGCAGTAACGAATTGAAGGGAAATGCCGCTACTACTGAGAATAATATTACCTGGAACCTAAACTTTAAGGGAGATGCTGAGCCGTTGTTCGTGCTGCCCGAAAATTTGTATGAGGGTGGTTTTCCGAAGGCCAAGTTATTAGTTGCGAAGCCGATGGCTGTATTTAACGGCAGCTTAACTGTTAATGGTAAAAATATTAATATCGCAGATTGGGTGGGCAGCCAAAATCACAATTGGGGCAGCAAGCATACCGATAATTATGCCTGGGGACAGGTGGCAGGATTTGATAATTTTCCCGCCTCATTTTTTGAAATTTCAACCGCCCGTTTAAAAATGGGCCCTGTATGGACTCCCTTTTTTACGATTATGGTTCTTCGTCACAATGGAAAGGAGTTTCGCCTGAATAATCTGCTGCAGGGGCTTGGTGCAAAAGGTAGTTTCAGCAATTTTAACTGGGATTTTTATTCAAAGACCAGCGAGGCTACGATTTCAGGAAATATTCACGCACAAAAAGAAGATTTTACCGGATTAAGATACTATAACCCTCCTGGAGGAATTAAAAACTGCATCAATACAAAAATTGCTTCGTGTGAAATAAAAGTCTGCTATAAGCAAAACGATGGCCACCGGAAGGAAGAAATATTACAGACCGCAAACAGGGCGGCATTTGAAATATTGACAGAGGATAAAAACAATGAAATACTTGATTTTTATCTATGATGCGGATCTTTTAATAAAAAGTGATTAGCCTCTCAGGAATTAGACTTCCTCTTATTCATTTCATCCCTGATGCGGGCAGCCAACTCGTAATCTTCATTATCAAGGGCTGCTTTAAGCTGAACCTGGAGGTCGGCTACCGACATTTCGTTATAGTTAGAGGAAGAGCTTGGTGCGCTGGTTAATTCTGCAATTTGCTTTTCCTCGGCTGAAGTAACAGCGTTCTCTTCATTAGGGTCGGCTTCAACACCAGCTTCAAGAATGATAGATTCTTCAACATAAATAGGGCAATCAAACCTAACTGCTAATGCAAGAGCATCAGATGTGCGGCTGTCAACCTCAAAAAGATCCTCTCCTTTTTTGCAAACCAGGTTTGAATAAAAGACCCCATCCAGTAATTTAGAGATATAGATGTATTCCAGTTTAATTTCGAAGGTATCGCACAGGGTTTTCATCAGGTCGTGCGTAAGAGGGCGGCTTGGCTTCATATTATCCAAAGCAACAGCTATAGCCTGTGCTTCGAAGCCACCAATAACAATAGGCAACCTGCGTGAACCGCCGACTTCGCCTAAAACCACCGCAAATGAGTTAGATTGGGTAACACTATGTGAAAGCGCAATAATCTCTAATTCAATCTTTCTCATCAGTAACAAGATAATTCAACCTGTGCGAAATGTAAAAGGATTTTCCGGAATTTTTCAATAAAAAACCTTTCGGGCTTAATAAGCTTTAGTAACAAAGCTTTAACCCGAAAGGTTTACAGGGGGAATACAGCTGATTAATGAGCTGCTTTAAATTTCTTATACTCTTCAATTAATTTAGGGACCACTTGGAAAGCATCGCCCACAATACCATAATCTGCAGCCTTAAAGAACGGAGCTTCAGAGTCGGTGTTTATTACAACAATGACCTTTGAACCGTTAACACCGGCTAAGTGCTGGATAGCGCCTGAAATACCAATGGCAATATACAAGTTAGGGCGTATAGTAAGACCAGTTTGGCCCACATGCTCGTGGTGAGGGCGCCAGTCAACGTCAGAAACCGGGCGCGAACAGGCTGTTGCGGCACCCATTTCTTTTGCCAGTTCTTCAATCATACCCCAGTTTTCGGGGCCTTTTAAGCCGCGGCCTGCAGATACTACCAACTCAGCCTCAGTCAACGGAATGGTTCCGGTTATCTTATCAACCGATTTAACAACGATAGTAAAATCGCTGTCGGCAACTGAAGGGGCAAAAGCCTCAACAGCAGCAGTAGCACCGGCAGTTCTAACCGGCGAAAGGGAGTTAGGATTCACTGAAATTATTTTAACATCGGTAGCAACCTTGTAATGAGCAGATGCCTTACCGGAGTAAACATTCTTTTTTACCACAAGTTCGTTACCGGTAAACACAGGTAATTCAACTGCACCGGGTACATAGCCGGCTTTAAGCCTTACGCTTAACCGCGAAGATACCAATTTGCCGTTGGGGTTAAACGAAGCCACTATAACTTTTGCCCCGGCAGTGGTAGCCGCTTCAGCAATCAGTTTAGTGTATAATTTAGAGTCGAAATTATTGAAACGCGCATCATTGGCATGAAGCACTTTTTTAACACCCACTTCGCCAAGGGTAGCCAGTGTGGCGGCATCAGCGGTGCCCAAAACCACAGCTACCGATTCGGTGCCCAGGCTTTCAGCTACTTTAGAGCCATAGTAAGCAGCTTCAACCGAAGCTTTCTTTATTTTACCATCTGCTATTTCAACAAAACTTAGAACTGCCATATTATTTGTGATTTATGAGTTTAGATTTTTGAATAGAATATCCGATACTTTTATTGATTAAATAACCTTTGCTTCTTCGTGCAACAACCTTACAAGCTCGCCTACGTTATCAGGAGATATGTACTTGATTTGTTTCGCTTTATCAGGCAGGGCATAGTTTGCAATAACCGTTAGTTTAACATCATCGGTGGCAGGAACTACGGCAACAGGCTTGCCTTTGGCAGACATGATACCTTTCATATTCGGTATACGTGCAATAGCCATGTCCTTTTCGGCACCCACAACCATCGGCAATTTAACTTCTACAGTTTCGGTTCCACCTTCAACTTCGCGTTTAAGGGTGGCAACGCCGTTTTCAATCTCCAGTTTTGATACCTGGGCAACTGCAGGCCAATCCAGCAGTTCAGCAATCATCCCACCAACTTCGAAAGAGTTGTAATCAATGGTTTCTTTTCCGGTGATAATCAGGTCGAAAGCGCCTTCTTTAGCTTGTGCAGCAATTTGAGCCGCTACAAAATAGGCATCAGTAGGGTCGGCATCAACGCGGATAGCCCTATCAGCACCCAAAGCCAGGGCTTTGCGGATAACAGAATCAGAGTCTGCCAGGCCTACATGTATAACCACCACTTCGCCACCTTGCTTTTCCTTTAACTCAATAGCACGCACCACCGCATACCACTCATCGGTAGGATTCATAATAAAAGTAACGCCATCCGGATTGAACTTCGTATTGTTGTCAATAAAAGCAATCCTGGAGGTAGTGTCAGGCACTTTTGCTATTGGAACGAGTATCTTCATTTTTTAAGTTTTAAAATTGCGGTGCGAAAATATGGATATTTGACTATTATCAAAAGAAAATAACAGAGGTTGTGCCCTATAAATGGCAATTATATGAACATTGCTTTTGTTCGACCTTTGTTTGGTAAAAATTAGTGTTTTAGGGACACCGTAAAATTGAGGCGTAACACACTATGAATACGAGATTAGAGAAGTTAAAAGAGATGGAAAAGCAAAAGCCAAGCGATGCTTTTGTAAAATTTGCCATAGCGCAGGAATATGTTGGCATGAATGACGACATTACTGCACTCAGCCATTTCAAATCATTGCTTGAAACGCAACCTGGTTATGTTCCTCTTTACTTCCAGCTAGGGAAGCTATACGAACGCAACGAAGACCTAAAATCGGCTGATGATATTTACAGTAAAGGAATAACCGTTGCCAAAGCCGCCAATGATTTAAAAACAGCAGGAGAATTAAACGAAGCCTTAATATTGCTGGAAGATGAATAAGCAAAAAGACCTGCTGCAAAAATTTACTGAGTTCAACCATGATAAGCACTTGGCCAATCGTAAAAAAAAGTGCTTGCTTACCGTTAGCGGGGGTATGGATTCTATGGTGATGTGTGATTTATTTTTCCGCGCAGGTTTTCCTTTTGCCATTGCACATTGCAACTTTAATTTACGGGGTAAGGAGAGTGATGGGGATGAACAACTGGTAAAATCGCTGACTAAAAAATATAAGGTTGAGGTTTTTACAAAATCGTTTGCTACTAAGGAATACGCTGAACAAAAAAATATCTCCATTCAGCTGGCTGCGCGCGAACTTCGTTATGCCTGGTTTGAAGAACTGCGAAAAGAAAAACAGCTTGATTTAATAGCCACCGCCCATCACCTGAACGATAATATTGAAACCATTATTTACAACCTGATTAAAGGCACTGGCATCAGGGGTTTAAGAGGAATACCCGTTAGGCACGAACACATTATCAGGCCATTACTATTTGCTTCCCGGGAGGAAATCGCTGGTTATCAAAAAGAAAATGCTTTAGCTTTTAGAGAAGATAGC
>Ga0182013_10000935_pt1 | contig 40477 bp, 35 predicted proteins | sample 612S2MmetaG_FD_120487 | JGI IMG/M metagenome (GOLD analysis project Ga0182013, IMG submission 120487) | Permafrost microbial communities from Stordalen Mire, Sweden - 612S2M metaG | ecosystem: Environmental > Terrestrial > Soil > Wetlands > Permafrost | place: Sweden: Stordalen | collected... | reverse complement strand
GGCTGGAAATGGCCCACCTTATAGTTTTGCAAAGTTTGATCGTTTTTCAGGCCGCCCAGAACAGCGAGGTCGATGGTGTCGTTATTGTCGGCACGTGACGCCAGCGCGGCATCGAGGATCACCTGCTCGGCCGCGATCTTGTTCACGCTGAATGGATCGCCCAGCGTCAGTTTGTTCTGGGTCAGGGTACCGGTCTTGTCCGCGCACAACACGTCCACGCCCGCCAATTCCTCGATCGCCTCCAATCGTGTCACAATCGTCTTTTTCTTTGCAAGCAGGCGTGCGCCGACTGCCATCGTCACAGACAGCACCGTTGGCATCGCCACGGGAATCGCCGCTACGGTCAGCACCAAGGCGAACTGCAACGTGGTGAGGATCTGGTCGCCGCGGAAAATCGCGAAGGCAATGATCGTCGCCACCAGAACCACCGCGAGGATGATCAGATAATTGCCGATCTTGAGCACCGCGCGTTGAAAGTGACTGGCCGATTGTGCCCCTTGAACCAGCTCCGCCGTCTTGCCGAAATAGGTGTTGGCACCCGTGGCATAGACCAATGCACCGGCTTCGCCCTGACGGACGATCGAACCGGAGAATATTGCCTCACCTGATTTGCGCGTAGCGGGGAGCGATTCGCCAGTCAGCGCGGACTGATCGACTTCGATCGGGTCGCCCGCCAGCAAGCGCGCATCCGCAGGCACGATGTCGCCCATACGGACGCGGATGACGTCGCCCGGCACCAACTCGCGGGCGGCAGGCGTAATCCATTTGCCATCACGTTTCACCCTGGCCTTGATGGCGAGCGTAGCCTTCAGCGCAGCGATAGCGTTGCCCGCCTGGTGTTCTTCCCAGAACCCGACCACGGCATTGGCGAGAAGCAGAACGAGGATGATGCCAAAGTCCGGCCAATGCCGGGCCACCGCCGACAGGATCACCGCCGCTTCGATCATCCACGGGATCGGACCCCAAAAATAGCTGAGGAATTTCAGGATTTCATTGGTCTTCTTTTCTGCAATCTCGTTGGGGCCATATTGAATCAGACGCTTCTGCGCCTCGGCCTGACTAAGGCCGTTCGGCGACGATGTTAATTTCTTTTCCACTTCGACCAGAGGCAGGGACTTCAAATCGTCCTTCGCATCGGGTTTCGATTCGGGATTAAGGGCCACGAACGGCCTCCTGCACTGCGGAAAAAACAACGAGCATTCTCGTCATCGGACCGTTGTTAGCTAGTGCGACATCAGCACCGGCACCGTCATGGAACGAAGAATGCTACGTGTCACACCGCCAAGCACGAACTCTCGCAAGCGGGAATGGCCGTAGCCGCCCATAACGATGAAATCCGTGCCGGAGTCAGCAGCGTGCGAGAGCAGCGCATCAGCGATATCGATATTGTCCCTTGTAATGCGCTGGACGTCTACATTCAGCCCGTGTCGGGCGAGGTGATGGCCCATATCGGCTCCCTCGATTTCAGACTGCTTGCCGTGTTCGTTGGCGACGATGACCACATCGACGCTTCCAGCCCGCTCAAGCAGCGGCATGGCGTCTGCGATGGCGCGCACCGCCGGCCTGCTGCCGTCCCAGCACACCATCACGCGGTCGAGCTTGAACTGTGCTTTCTGAACGTAGGGCACAAAGATCACCGGCCGACCGGAATCGAATAGGGTGCTTCCGGCAATCTGCTCTTCGACCGCACTCGGCTCGGGTTTGGCCTGCCCGACAATTGCCAGATCGAAGCGCCCCGCAATGCGACCGAACCGATCGCCGGCGCCGTCGAAACTCGTGGTGAGCATCAGTGGCTCGGCCGAGACGCCGGCACGCGAAGTCGCTTCGATGAAACGATCGATCGCTAATTTTGCCGCGATTTCGTGGTCGCGTCGCAACGCATCAGTTACTTCGACGGAGATGTAGGCCGTGCCGAACGACGCCGGAACGTTCGGGTCGTATACGAACGCAATTCCGGCGATATGTGCTTCGAACGCGCTGGCCACGGAGACTGCATAATCTCCAGTGGGGTGCACCCCTTCGCCAACGCTTAAATTGACGACAAGGTCCCTGATCATAGCGTCACCTCGTGTCGGCGAATTGTCCTCGGGCCCACTTGATGGTCACTGGCCAGAGTTAGGGGGCGGCGTCTGCGAGAGGACCTTGCTGGTGGCCGGCACCTGAGCACTGTCAACTAACGTGTGCTGTTGACGGGTTGCCGCGAACCATTGGCCGCCCATCAAGAAGAGCACAATGACTACATTGATAATGACCACGTATATGTCGGCGCGGTAATTTGCTATCGCGCCGACACTGAACAACACCTCGCGCGACGGGATATTGGAAACTCGGCGTGGCAGCAGCGCGATCAAGCGGGCAGAATTCGTTCCGGGATCCGGCTGCGCAGATGGTCCGTCAGGCAGCGCTGAAATTAACGAGGCCAACTTTTGAGTCGCAATCTCCCCCGGCAACCGGGCTAATTCGCTAGCCTCCTGCCAAGGGTCGATATCCAATCGCGACAGCGCTGAAAGCACGCTGAGAGGCATGTCATTTCTGTCGTCACCAATAGACGCAAATAGAAAGTCGTTGAATTCGGATCCAAGAATCGAAAATGCAGCGGATTGAGCCATTTTAACCACCGAACTGTGTTGCCCCTATCGAACTCTCAGAATTAACAACGGGACAGAGGGGAGTGCTGTTGCATCTTCAGAAAATGATCCATATCGGAAGGTGGCGTCTTACGTGACGCTTGGAAATTACATTGCCGGGTTGGCCAATAGGAGTTTGAGCGCCGCCATCGCTTTGCCGAACTTGTCCCAATCCCCGTGCTGCATTGCCTGCTGGGCGTTATCAAACTGCGTTCTCGCTTGGTCAGCGCCCAACTGCCCGATGGTCACCGCTGCGGCGGCGTCGGTTGACTGTGCTGAGGGCCCTTGTGCCGTGACCGCTTGAGGTTGCTGCGTACCAAAAAGAGCGCTGAGCGCCTCGTCGAGTGTCGGCTCCATGACGACCTTGTCGCCGGCAACCGCGATGACGCGTTTTAACTGCGGAAAGTTGGTGCCTTCGGCTTTGAGGTACAAGGGCACTACATAAAGGAACGAGTTCTCGATCGGAGTAACTATTTGCTTGCCACGAATGACTCGCGATCCCTGTTGGTTCCAGAGCGTTAGTTGTTGAGAAATTGTGGTATTTTGATCGATCATCGCCTCGATCTGATTTGGTCCGTAGACGAGCTTTTCCTTTGGAAGTTCGTAAAACAACATTTTTCCGTACTGGGGAAAATCAGACCTTGCGGCCATCCAGGAAATCATGTTGTCCCGGTTTTGCGGCGTAAAGGGAGTCATAAGGAGGTATTCAAGCTGCTCGTTCCCGGGCAGTTTCGCCAGGATGTAATAAGGCTGCATTGGCTGCGCCTGGCCGGCGTACTTTTCCATGGGCGCCGTCCACAGGTCCTCCCGGTTATAGAAAACCTGAGGGTCCGTCATATGGAAGGTTCTGTATTGGTCGGCTTGGACGCTGAAGAGATCCTCCGGATAGCGCAGATGCTTCTTGAGATCCGCGGATAGCTCGCTCAGATCGTTGAACACGCCTGGGAAAGCCTGCCGATAAACCGCCAGGACGGGATCATTCGGATCCATGACATAGAAGCGGACGGTTCCGTCATACATGTCCACGACGGCCTTCACGGAGTTGCGGACATAGTTCAGCCCGTTGAGAACAGCCGTGGAGCGGGCCTCTGTCCCCGATGTGTCGGGGTCTTGGGAACTATCCGCAGCACCAAAGCTCGGCTGCAACGCGGTCTCGTATTGCGTTGCCCGCTCCGGATTTGCGTACGGAAAGTAATTCGAGACCGTGTAGGCGTCCTGGATCCAGTACAGTTTTCCCTCGCTCAATACCGCGTAGGGATCATTGTCGAGGCGCAAGAAAGGAGCGATTTGCGCGACGCGCTCGCGAACGTCTCTATGGATTTGAATCCGGCTTTCGGGCTTAAGATAAGAGGTCAATAGAATGTTGACGTCAGCTTTAGTCCAGGCAAACAAGATTTTCTTCCAGAAGCGGTTCAACGGGATACCGCCTTTTCCGTCATAGCTGGTGTAGACGTTGTCGTTGCCCTTGGGATAGTCGAATTCTTTGATGCGAGTGTCGACGATCCGATATCCCGGCATCGATTGTCCGTAATAGATGGCGGGCTGCTTTATGGTCAGGCCAAAGTCGGATTCGGCCGGCACATTCTCCAGAGCGTATTGCGGAAATCCTCCGCCGACTTTCTTCGAGACGAAGTTCATGACCACACCGTAGCCATGGGTGAACTGCAGATATTGGTTGACCCAAGTCTGCGCTTTCTCGGGGAGTTCCGGGGACAGCTCGCGGGGGGAAAGCATCACCTGATGGTAACCGTCCGCCAAGTGATACCGGTCGGTATCCACGTTATAGAACTGGTAATAGAGGCGTATCGCCTGGGTCTGCTGGTAGGTCTGAAGCAGCGGTCGTGCGTCCCAAAGGCGAATGTTCTGGATCGTATCTTGGTTCCTCGCGATCGCCGCTGGCGTCAGATCGGCTAGCGCCGGGTAGGATGTCTCCTGGATCGTATCGAGCTGGAAGGCCTTGCGCGTGAAGTTGATATAATTTTTCAGGTAGGGTGTCTCGAGCGCCAGCTCGCTCGGCTGCACAACAAACTTCTGAAAGATGAGGGGAACCGCCGACACCCCGATGATCCACAGAGCCACATACGCCCCGCCTACTAGAGCCAACATCTTGAGGCGCGGGCGGAAGAAATTAAGCACGAGCAGCAGACACGCCACGGCCGAGGCACCGACCATGATCCACAGCGCGATCCGCGTCACGTGATCCGCCGCGTAGCCGGCGCCATAGACGACGCCCAGCGTGGAATAGACGAGTTCGTAATGGTCGAGGTAAAAACCCCATCCGAAATTGGCAACGAGAATAAACAGAAGCACTGAAAGATGCGACGTGGCGTTACCGCCTATCGCGACCCTTCCGCTCCCGCCCGACCGCTGCAGTCCTAAAAACACGTAGATCGAAAGGACGATCCCGAGCGTCAACACTGTCAGCAACGTCAGGCTGCTATTTAACAGCTGATAGAAGGGCAGATGAAACACATAAAACCCGACATCAACCCCGAAAAGCGGGTCGGAAATTCCGAAAGATCCACCGTAACGAAAACGCAGATAGGTATCCCATTCGGCGTAGAAGCCAGTCGCAAAAAGCAAGGCTGCGCCGGCGCTGACCAGCACAACGGCCGCCTTCAGAAGTCTGGGAGACAACTCAATATTTCTTTGCGTTCCGGCATCTACTCTGGATAAAAAAGCGGGGCCCCAGGGTTGAGCCTCGCCGCGGAAGGCGCCGCTACTTTTGGCAGCCACACGGAGGTTGATCCAAAGATACAGAAAGGCAAAGACGAAAGCGGAGCATAGCATCGCGCATTGAACCGACAGAACGGTCCAGAAGATGCCGGCGTAGTCGAGTTGCCGCATCCACAGCCAATTCTCGAGATAACCTGCGATGCTTCCCAGGACGGCAATGCTTAAGGCCACGGCAACTATCACGGTGCTCAGCAGACGCCGGGAAGAGGGACGCATGCCGGAAGCATTATTCTTTTCGCGCCCAGAGCTCATTTGTTGCCCGACGACCATTTGGCTATCATCCATCGTTGCCATTTCGAATTTGCCGCGCACAGAAGTGCGACCCTGTGGCTCGCCGATTGGGAACGCCAATTGCGGCGGCGGCCGCCGAAGCGTTTGATCGTTGCTGAATCTCCTCAATCTCAACCTTGACGGTCAGGATCGGGACGCCTCTCGTCTTTGCATAGTGATCTTCGGCACAATGCATTTCTGAGCAATATCGCTCACAAGGAGGGCGCTCGTTCTTAACCTCTCCATCGCCGGTCGTGCCTTTACGACCGACCGCCCGGCTGGAAGTGGCCGTAGTGGTTGTTGAAATTTTTCTCATAGGCCGGATTGATCATCGTGGATGCCTCGTATGCCGGGCTGCCTTTGACCTTCTGGCGATCGACCCTGAGATTCACAAGGTTGTCCGTCCAATCGATCTCTTGTGTCGATTTGGGCGAAATCAGGACTTTCTTCCCGGGCCACCAGTTCTGCGTATCGACCACGAGGTATCGGATCCTCCAATCGGCGTCGTCGACGAGGAAGTCCGCGACATGACCGATCTCGCCATCGCTGGCGTGGATATGGTAGCCGGCGACGGCTTCGATACTGCGCAGATGCGGGTCGTCGTTGCTTCGCTGCGCGGCGGCAATGTCCTCCGCGAGCAACCTGGATTCGGGAACGGGTGACACCGTCCTGGCGCCGTCCCCATAGTCGTAGCCGCCCATCAATAGGCCGGAGCCCCAATAGGGTTGCCAGCCATAGTAATCGTAGATGTTATTCTCTAGCTGCCGCGATACGGGCCGCTCGGTGTCGATACCCGGGCTGTCCTTGACCTGCTGCATGCTCAATCCAACCGCGAATTCACGTGCGGCTGGATTGGGTTGCCCCAAAACGGGGGGCGGCAGAAGAACTTTTCGGCCGGACAGCCATTTCCCGGTATCGACGACCAACCACCGAACTAGCCAACTGGCATCGTCAAACAGAAAGTCACTTACGGCGCCAAGCCGGCCATCATTTGCCGCAACGGCATAGCCGTTGATCGCTGAGGCGTTCCACAGCATTAAGTGTTTCTCTTGCTTTCACGACAGACACTTAGAAGGCGATCAGCCAATTGGTCAGTTCCTGCTATTGTCGGAGAGGTGCGTCTTCCAGTACGCGTCAACCTTCTGACTCAGTTCGTTGAAGCGGCCGGGAATCGTGAATTGGTCTTTGCTTGCTTGTGGAGCGGTACCGAGCGCGTCCTTTGTCGTGCCGAGCACGAGGAGACTTAGGTTAGGAGAAATCTTAAAGGCCGCCCAAGGAACGGGGACATATTTCTCATCAATCCCAAAAATCCCGCCTCGGGCAATGACCACATAGTCGATCTGGCCCGTCTTCGGATTCGTCACAAGATCGTCCACGCTGCCGAGCGCTTCGTTCTGCGGGCTGCGCACCTCGGTACCAACCAAGGTGTCTGACCGCGATGAGGGATTCGTCCCAGTGACCGGCTGTGCGGCCGAAATCTGCTGCTGCCGCCAGCTCTGCAGGTCTGCCGTCGGCGCTTTGGTGCCGTGCAACTCGGCCACGTAATCTTTGTAGATCTCGCGCGACGTGGCGAGCACATCCTCACAGGGCTGCTGCTGTCCTTGCCGGGCAAGAATACCGGCGGCGGAAATAAGGGTCCGAAGCTCGTAGCCTGGTCGTGCGTTCAGATAAGCCGCGCCGCTTCCTTCTTGCGTGCTTCCCACCGGCATCATTGGCACGCCCATGCCATATCCGGCCATCGGATAGCCATAGCCAGAGCCAGATCCCCCAAGCCAATAGCCCTGTTCGCTCATCTTATCACCGAAGGCGCGTAGGTCGCTCAAGCACTTCTCGGCCGGCTTAACGGCGGCAGCTTTATTCTCGTTAGTAGAAGTTTGGTTCTCCGCGCCGGTCGCGGCAGGCTGCGCCGCGAGAAGGGGAGCAGCAAAGCCAAAGCAACAAAATGCCGCCACGGCGCCGGTCAATGTCGAACGTTTCATGTGATCCGTTTCCTTGTTATTGTATTGACCAAACGTCAGTTAACCCGCCGCTTCGAGGCCAATGAATTTGAGAAAGATCGCCGCCGGATTTGGAAAGTCTTGATCGCCGGTTGGGCGCCGTAGTACTCAACCAACCGCCGGAGCAAATTGTTCCGCCGACTGCGCGACGGCGCCGGTATGCACGTCAAGAGCCGGCATTGCGGTGCCGACTCGCGGCTCCATACTCACTCGGGCCGCCCTATTAAATATATGGTAATCTTCGGCTCACTACGTATCTGAGCAATACTGCTCACACCTGTGCTCTTGTTGCGTTTGCCGATCTTCCAGAATTCCAATGTTCTATCGTAGCGTCGGCAAACACCGAATGCCGATCTAAACTCCTCCGTCTTGTTCTGGCTTTGCTGCCAGGCTATTCCAAAATTACAGATCGTGCCTGATCGCGGCTTCCGCCGCTCTCGGCTTCCATCACTCCCTAAGCGAAATGTGTCACACGTTGGGGGCTAACGTTCTGATTTTATTCTATTGCGTCAAGACCCTGCGAGAATCGAGAATGACGACTCCCCACATCATCGCGCAGCGCCAGTGGGACCATCAGATAAGAATTGAGTGATGCTTCCAACTATCGTTCCCGCATCAACCGAACCGCCGTCCATTACCGCAATTCTCGACAAGACGCCGGTGACTGGCGACCGTATTTCATGTGTCACATTGTCTGTATCGATTTCGACCAAAGGCTCGTCGGCACTGATGGGATCCCCGACGCGCTTGAACCATCGGCCGATGTACAAAGCCATCCCGGCGTTTTCTATCATCGGCACTCGAATATCCGTCACCATTTGAATTGATCCTTAAATCGGCGCTTTACCGACCGTGTTGCTGGGGGATCGCTCTCGTCACTACGCCGCAAAACTTCGGGCCCTCATGTGTCAATATGATGGGTAAAGCTGCCGCGCCTCCTACCTGCGCCTGCGCGGCAATTGAGGACATAATGGACATAGCGTGTGCGCCGCAGCACTTCCGGTGTCATAAAATCGCATCGGAATTCAAGTCAACTAAAATGCCACGACGACGTTCGAGTCCTTTTAACTCGCTTGCGCGAGGTCATCGACCTGCCGTCGAGCAGAGGCGAATGCATCCTTAATGGCTGTCTCAACATGCTCGTGCCGTGCATCCTCCGACGGCGAGTGGTTGACGAGAATGTTTTCGTGAGGCGGAATGGTAAGCCAGATATGGACACGGAACCCGGTACCGTGACGATGCTTGTGACTAGGCGCGATCACAGCCACGCGGCATCCGATAATGTGATGATTGTGTTTCTCCAGCCGGTCTACCTCATAATCGATTACAGCGCGCACGCCCTCCGATGGCTCAGTTCCTTCGAACGTCACTTCCAATGAAACTTGCATAACGGTCTCTCGATCTCGAAGAGTCTGGAACTTTGAAGCCGAGGAGGATCAACCGAACCGTCGGCCGCGGAAGAAACCCTTATTGGTAGTATTTTGTTTGATATTGGCAGTTTCGCCTTTTTCCGCGGCGTTAGGATGATGTTCATGCTTCACCAACTTATCATTCGAAACGGCTTCTCCCGAGCCGCTACCGTGATCGTTTTTGCTACGATTGGCGGGGGGAACGGGTGGCATATGGGTCGACATAATTGATAACCTCGTGTTGCAGATAAGCCGCAAGCGCAAATGATTGCACGAATGGACAACCGTAACGTCGAATGGCAAGACTATCGGGACTGACCGACTGGATCCGCAGCTTTGGTGGCGCTCGTTGTTTTGGATGTTGCGCCCGATTCCGACGCGACGGCAGGCGCGCTCGATGTCCCTGCCTGATGATGCGGCGTCATGTACGACATCGCCAGCCCCACGGTAACCCATAGCCACCAGTAATTTTTCTGTAGATTGAAGACTTTTGCGATTCTTGGCTCGACATTTACGGTCCCCGCTCCGGGCTCGTACCCAGCCTCACCCGACTGCGGGAGAAGCCTAACCAACCGCACCGCAATGGCCGCCGCTTCCGGCGACCGCCAGCTCCGGCCCAAGACCAGATCGAGGGTCGAGAGAAGCGTTTTCTCCGCAATCGCCTTGGGCATGGCCGCTAACCGGGTTGCCTCCTCCCACGGATCGACATCAGTCCTCGCCAAAGCAGAAATAACGCTGAGGCGCATCCCGTTTGCGTCCTCGCAGACATAAGCGAACAGAAAATCTTCGTAAATGGCATTCAGCGTTAAAAATCTCGCACGATGGTCCACGGTAGAATGGCCTTTGGTTACAGTCCCGAGAGTAGTACTTAGGTTTCAGCTTCGATTGGGCGCGTTCTGACTTAAAATCCGGACGGTATGGAGACCGTTCGCGTAGCGACAACAGCCATTGCGCCTAATCGTTCGGGCTTGCGGGAAACATATACCGCGCGAGCGTATGCGAGTTGAAATCAGCCGTCGAAAAGCTCGATTGACCCACCTGAGACATTTACTGGTTATTCTCGCAAGATTTCACTAAGGCGCGGTGCGGACCGCGCGCAGCTATCTTTACTCAGAAACGCCATTCTTAGCGAAAGACGGAACTAACAGGCGGCGAGCTGCATTTAGCATCTAGGCTGGCCCTCCGAGGCGAGCTTTGCAGCAAGCAAAAATTACAACGTGGGTAAGGCCGTTCCTTCCGCCACCGGGCGGAAAAAGGGTGCCTAACCTGTCGCTAATTTACAGGACGAGCCGTTAAAGGGTGCCCCACCCGTCGCTCATTTGCAGAACTAGCCGTTAAACGGCGCCGCCTCGGCCGTCGAATAGAAACGTTATCTTTCGCTCTGAAAGGGACAAGACCATGTTCTTCTCGACTATCGTCATTGGGCCATTTGTTGTGATCGTGGCCTTCATTCTGATCGGCGCAAGTGTAAGGATCCTCCGCGAGTATGAGCGCGCGGTCGTCTTTACGCTCGGACGCTTCCAGAAGGTCAAAGGACCGGGCCTTATCTTGATGATTCCCTTCATCCAGGAAATGGTTCGCGTGGATTTACGCATCCAGGTCATCGAAATGCCGAGCCAGGACGTGATCTCCCGCGACAACGTCTCGATGAAGGTTGACGCGGTTCTCTATTTCAACGTCGTCAATCCGGAACGAGCCATCATCCAGGTCCAGCATTACCTTCCCGCTACCAACATGCTTGCGCAGACGACACTGCGCGCCGTGCTGGGGCAGCATGAGCTCGACGAGATGCTCTCTGAACGGAAAAAACTGAGCGCCGACGTCCAGAGCATCTTGGACACCCAGACAGAAACTTGGGGCATCAAGGTGAGCAATGTCGAAATCCGAACCGTCGAGCTCACCGACAATATGGTGCGAGCCATCGCCAAACAGGCGGAAGCCGAGCGCGACCGGCGCGCCAAGGTTATTCATGCCGAAGCCGAGTTCCAAGCCTCGCAGACTCTTGTCAACGCCGCCAAGATCCTCTCGAGCATCCCGGCCGCCATGCAGTTGCGTTACCTACAGACGCTGACGGAGATCGGCGCCGAGCAGAATTCCACCGTCGTCTTTCCGATGCCGATCGATATCATCAAGCCGTTCCTCGACATCGTTGAGAAGACCGGCAAGCCGGCTGGCGCCAACGGCAGTACCCGCGTCCCGCATGCGGCGGACGCTCCTTTGGCAGCCTGAGGAATGAACTCAACTGCTTCCGCCTCTGCCCAAGTAAGTCGATGCTCGCGCGCTTCAAAGTTAAGCCGCATTCAAAATGCCTCGGCTTCATTACAGGCCGTGGCCCCTTATCTTTGGTGCTTAAGGAACTTAATTCGTTGATCGTTCATTATACCGACGGCCACGGGAAGCGTTTTGTGTCTAAGATCAGAAGCCCCAGCATTATCGCCCCCAGCCCACTGCTGCGACCTTTCTTTTGACCGTTTCTCGTGACGGCCTGCGATGTCATTTCGAGCGAAAGTCCGCGATGTCGCCTATCCGCGAATAGCGGGCCGCAGCGCAACAACCTACGCCGCTCGAGAGTGGTCAAAACTGCTCAGACTCCGCTTGGCAGAGACACAATCGTATTCGCTTGAGACATGCCTCATCTATGACATGCGCGCAGTAACCGGACCGATTTGGTCCTGAAGGAACATCGAATGGAAAAGCCCGACACCGTTATCGCCGTCTTCGCGGATCATAATTCGGCCGAAGCAGCCGTAAAAAAGCTGGCGACGTCCGGCTTCGAGATGAAGAGTCTTAGCGTTGTCGGAAAGGGATACCAAACCGACGAAAAGGTCGTCGGTTTCTACAATAAGGGCGACAGGATCAAGTTTTGGGGCACACGGGGTGCGCTTTGGGGCGGTCTTTGGGGTATGTTCTTTGGCGGACTGTTCCTGAGCATTCCCGTCGTGGGGCATGTTGTAGTGCTTGGATATCTAGCCTCCATGGCGATCTACGGTATCGAGAACGCCGTCATGGTTGGCGGGCTAAGCGCGCTTGGTGCGGCGCTCTTTGGCATTGGCGTGCCGAAGGACAGCGTGCTCCAATACGAGACAGCCGTGAAAGCCGACAGCTATTTGGTGATGGCGCACGGAACGGCAGAGGAAGTGGCTCGCGCGAAGATAATACTCGGTGCCGCCAACCCCTCGCGTATTGAAGTTCATGCCGGTCCGAAAGCAGCAAAGCCGATCCCGACGGCTGCCTGAAATTGTGCGCCAGGAAGCTTCGAGATGAACGGACGCGTGACACAAATGAGGTTGCCATGAGGATTTTCTTCACCTCGATCGTAATCGGACCACTTATGCTGTTCGCCGCTCTGCCCGCCACTGCAGGTCAGTCGATCTCTTCCACCATCCCCATTCAATGGGCAGCCGGCGGCGATTCGACAGCCGATAGGGACACGTACACTCAGAAGGCGCGGGTCTCCTTGGACGAATGGCGGCAAAAGCTTCACGACTTCGGCGCGAGAGCAAAGGCTAGGGGAGAAGATGAAGGCAGTGCGGCCCGGAATGAGTTGAAAGTGGCCTGGACTAGAGCCGAGGCCGAGCAACATAAGTTAGAGACTGCGAGCGTGGAAGGGTGGGAGAACGCCAAGATCTCGTTCGAGAATGCATCGCACGACCTGAAGGAGGCTTGGGACAAAATCCTACCCGATAAAATGTAGGCCAACGTCGCTAAACCTACCCGAAGGATTGTCCACCGTTGAGGGGCCAGCGGCGAATTTGGTGAGCGTAGGTTAGATCATGGTCACGACTGCTCCGCCGTCCGATACAACACCCGGGCTCGCCAAATCTGTAGCGATTGCGAAGGATGATCTACCGAGTGGCCTGACAAGCGACGAAGCACGCCTGCGGCTGGTGAAGTTCGGCACAAACGCGATGCCGGATAACGCGTTACATCCATTGCACATGGCGATCGAAAAATTCTGGGCGCCAGTTCCGTGGATGCTCGAAGCTGCGATCGTGCTCGAGGTAGTGCTTAGTAAGTATGTCGAAGCTGCGATCATTGCCGTTCTCTTGGTATTCAATGCCGCACTCGGGTTTTTCCAGGAGAGCCGCGCCAAGGCGACTCTTGCAGCTCTTAAGTCGCGGCTTGCGCTAAACGCGTCCGTTCGGCGCGATGGGGTATGGAAGACCATTCTGGCGACCGAACTGGTGCCGGGCGACGTGGTGAAACTTTCCCTGGGTGCGGTGGTCGCCGCGGATGCGCACATCTCCGGGGGAGAAATCCTGCTCGACCAATCCATACTCACCGGCGAATCTGTACCGATTGAAGCCGGCACCGGCGTGCAGACCTACGCGGGGGCATTGGTCAGACGCGGCGAGGCGGTGGCTGAGGTCACGGCTACCGGAGCGCGTACCAAGTTCGGCCGCACAGCCGAGCTCGTCCGCACCGCACACGTCGTGAGCTCCCAACAGAAGGCGGTGTTGCGCGTGGTGCGCAATCTCGCTGGGTTCAATGGCGTCGTCATCGGGCTTTTGATCGCCTATGCGTGGTATCTCAAGATGCCGCTCGACGAGATCGTGCCCCTTGTCCTTACTGCGGTGCTTGCATCGATACCGGTTGCGCTGCCAGCCACCTTCACACTTGCTGCGGCGCTTGGCGCGCGCGCGTTGGCAAAGCTGGGCGTTCTCCCGACACGCCTCTCCGCGGTGGACGAAGCTGCGTCGATGAATGTGCTGTGCGCCGATAAGACCGGGACGCTGACGCGCAATGCGTTGACCGTGAGGACAGTGCGTTCGATGCCTGGCTTCGACGCAGCGCATATTCTGGCGCTAGCCGCACTGGCGAGCTCCGATGGCGGCCAGGATCCTGTTGATGGAGCCATTCGCGCGGCCGCCGCGAGCAAGACCGTCGCTAATGCACCGCACTTGATCAAGTTTGCCGCCTTCGATCCGGCAAAGAAGATGTCCGAGGCGACAGCGACGGATTCGACAGGAAACACGCAACGTATCGTGAAGGGCGCTTCTGCCGTGGTCATTGGTCTCGCGCAACCGTCCCCGACCGCCGCGGCTTTGGCGAACGAACTCGAAGCAAAGGGTTTCAGAGTCTTGGCGGTTGCAGTTGGAAGCGCGACGGCGATGAAGCTCGCAGGACTGATCGCGCTCAGCGATCCGCCTCGCTCGGACTCGGCGGCCCTCGTCAGCGAACTGCACGGACTGGGCGTGCGCACCGTGATGGTGACGGGCGATGCGCCGGCGACCGCGGCCATCGTGGCAAAAGCAGTGGGGATCGACGGCGCTGTCTGTCCGCCCGGGCCGATCCCCGACGACGTCCATCCTGAGAAATTCGCGATCTTCGCCAGTGTTCTACCGGAGGACAAGTACAAGCTCGTCAAGGCGTTTCAGAACGGCGGCCATACCGTCGGTATGTGCGGGGACGGCGCCAACGACGCGCCGGCGCTGCGCCAGGCGCAAGTGGGAATCGCGGTCTCAACGGCAACCGACGTCGCCAAATCGGCGGCGGGCATAGTGCTGACTGAGCCCGGTCTTGCCGGCATCGTCGCCGCGGTCAAAGAAGGTCGTGTGATTTTCCAGCGCATCCAGACCTATACGCTGAATTCCATCCTCAAAAAGATCGTGACAGTGCTCTTCCTGATCGCCGGCCTGATTATGACCGGACATGCAATTCTAACTCCCTTACTGATGATCATTGTTATGATTGCGGGCGATTTCCTGGCGATGGCATTGACGACCGACAACGTAAGGCCGTCCCCGATGCCAAACGTTTGGCGCATCGGCGGCTTGACAATGGCGGGCGTCGTCATGGGTCTCTGTCTGCTGGCGTTCTGCAGTGGAGTCGTGGCCTTCGGTCAAATTGAGTTGGGCCTAAAGATTGAAGCACTAAGAACCCTCGCCTTCACTGCCTTAGTCTTCGGTAGTCAGGCGACCATCTATGCCATTCGCCAACGTCGGCACCTTTGGGGCTCGCGCCCGAGCCTGTCGCTCGCCATTTCCTCAGTAACCGATATTCTGATCGCCTCGATATTGTCGATCGAAGGAATCGCCATGGCGCCATTGCCGGCCTGGATCGTAGCCAGCACGCTTACCGCCGCGGCCGCCTTCGCTGTCGTCGCGGATCTTGTGAAGGTCCCAACCTTTCGCAGTCTGGGAATCGTATAGAACCGCGGTTCGAGGCAAAAGGATGAAAATGAAAACAGACTCAAAGGACTTTCGCGTGCGGGAAGGAGACGAAGTCAATCTCAAAAGGTGGCCGACGAAGGTCGATCCGGTGTACAAATCGAAAGAGCAATATCAAAAATTTCTGGAAGAGCACGTTACGCAATTGAGTTCACAACAGCAGCTTCTCTACGCGTCCAATCGCTATGCCGTCTTGCTGATCTTTCAGGCAATGGACGCCGCAGGAAAAGACGGCGCCATTAAGCACGTCATGTCCGGGGTCAACCCCCAAGGCTGCCAAGTGTTCAGCTACAAACATCCCAGCGTGGCTGAACTAGAGCAAGATTTTCTCTGGCGTACGACACGCGATCTGCCTGGACGCGGAGAAATCGGCATAAGTGCTGATCGCCCGCGTCTACCCCAGGATTCTGCAGAGCGAAGCGATCCCTGGCATCCACCATCACGACAAGAAAGTCTGGCATGACCGGTACCGTTCGATCACAAATTTGGAAAGACACCTCTATGGCAACGGAACCAGGATCATCAAAATCTTCCTCCACCTTTCAAAGGAAGAACAACGAAAGCGGTTCCTGGCGCGAATCGACGAACCGGAAAAGAACTGGAAATTCAGTACAGCGGACATTGCTGAGCGGGGATTTTGGAAACACTACATGGAGGCGTACGAGAAATGCCTGAGTGCGACAAGCACCAAAGATGCGCCCTGGTATGTCGTTCCCGCCGACGATAAGGAGAATGCGCGGCTCATTGTTTCCAGAATCGTTCTCGATACGCTAAAGACACTGAGAATGACTTACCCAGTGACAAGCGCAAAACGCCGACGCGAATTAATCTCGATCGGCGAACAGTTAGCGAAGTGAGATTTTAAGTGCGTTGGCCGCGCTGAAAAGTTGTGATCAAGGTAACGAACGATGTATACTAACATCCTTATACCAACTGACGGATCGGAACTCGCCGGGAAAGCCGTCCGCCACGGCATCGCCTTGGCCAAGCGGATTGGCGCCAAAGCCACCGTAGTCACGGTCGTGCCGCCCTTTCATACCTTCACGACCGACACTCAGATGATCGAGGACACGCCGGCTCGGTATAAGGCCCGTTCGCACGAGCGTTCCCAAAAACTTCTTGGTGCGGTTGTCCAGACGGCAGATGTAGAAGGCGTCACGTGCGAGCCGATTCAGGTCGAGGACGAACATCCCTATCAGGCGATCATCAATATCGCTGAGTCGAAAGGCTGCGATCTAATCGTCATGGCCTCGCACGGCCGACGCGGCATATCCGCGATCGTCCTCGGCAGCGAGACGGTCAAGGTGCTTACTCATTGCAAAGTGCCAGTCCTCGTCCATCGTTGAACGACGTAGGTCTTCGAGGCAGTTCCTCCACTGAGGGGCGCGAACAGACGTAGGCGGGAGCATTGGCCATCACGGCGCAAGACGTGGGTGACGCGGAGGCGGCGGATGCAATTGAACCGTCACCATCTGGTAACAACTTGCGCGGCCTCTATGCCGTAATCGCTGGGGCCTTGTCGGGCTTCGGTCCCTACGTGCCCACGGCCACGCTTGCGGCATCTTTGGCGAAGCATTGCCAGCGCATGGCCTGCCGTTTGCGGTGGTCGTGGGGAACCGACCACGAGCCGAGCAACTACACAGGCGCAATACTCCTGCTTCGTGCGGTGACGCAACGCTAGCAGGCTCGTGAAGTACGCTTGGATCAACAGCGCAAGGAGACCAAGATCCGTGCCGACTGATAACGTTCCCGAAGACAATTCGGCGTTTTCACACTTTTCTCGCAAGACTACTCCAGCGGCGGCGCTCGCTGCACTCGGGATTGTTTATGGCGACCTCGGAACCAGCCCGCTCTATACGCTGCAGGCCATCGTTGGAACGGCCGACGGACATCTTTCTCCAGAATCGGCGCTCGGCAGTCTCTCGCTCATCTTCTGGGCGCTAATCATCACCATTTCCGTGAAGTATTGCCTGTTTGTCATGCGTGCCGACAATCACGGCGAAGGTGGCATTCTGGCGCTGATGTCCATGACTGGCGCTAACTGGTCCGAAGGTGGGCGCATTCTCATCGTCATGGGGCTATTTGGAGCTGCGCTGCTCTACGGCGACGGCATCATAACGCCGGCAATCTCGGTATTGAGCGCCCTTGAGGGGCTCAACGTTTCTACCGATATTTTCAAACCGCATATCGTCCCAATGGCGGTAATAATCCTTTTCGCTCTATTCGCGATCCAGAGCCGCGGCACCGCACAGATTGCAAGGGCGTCCGGACCGGTGATGCTGTTGTGGTTCGCGGTGATCGCCGCGTTAGGCGTTTCGGGTATTGCGCGCTATCCCGCAGTAATCCGTGCTGTCGATCCGCGTTACGGGATTGCGCTACTGACGGGACACGGCTGGAGCGGTATAGCCGTGCTCGGCGGTGTCTTTCTGGCGATGACCGGCGCTGAAGCGATGTATGCCGACATGGGCCATATCGGCCGCAATCCGATCCGTACCTCCTGGTACGGAATCGTGCTGCCGGCGCTGCTTCTCAACTATGCGGGGCAGGTCGCGCTTTTTCTCGACAATCCGACGATGGGCGGCAATTCGTTCTTTCGGCTTGCTCCATCATGGTCGATCTATCCGCTAGTCGGACTAGCTACTGTTGCCACCATAATCGCCAGCCAGGCGATCATCACCGGCGCATTTTCGCTGACGCGGCAGGCGATGCAACTCGGCTGGCTCCCGGGAGTTCGAATCCGCCAGACTTCCTCAGAGGAATACGGGCAGATTTACGTACCGTTCGTAAACTGGACAATGATGGTGCTGACTGTTGCGCTCACTGTCGGTTTCGGCAGTTCGGATCGGCTCGGAGGAGCATATGGCACAGCGGTTTCAACGACCATGCTACTGACGACAGCACTGCTTTATAACGTCATGCGCTGGCGCTGGCGCTGGCCGGCAGGACTGGCGCTGACCACGAGCGGCTTATTTCTCTGCGTCGATTTAGTCTTCTTTGCCGCCAATCTGTTCAAAATCCGAGAGGGCGGTTGGATCCCGCTTACCTTTGGCATGCTGGTGTTCGTCGTAATGATCTCTTGGCATTACGGCTTTGATGCCATGCGCCACCGCCACACGGTGTTGGCTGAGGCGCCGGATGAGTTCTTTCGCCACCTCAAGGCGAGCCACGTCCCACGCGTACCCGGCACGGCAATCTTTCTAACGCGCCTCGCCACGACGACGCCGTTCTTGATCGTCGAACACGTCGCACAGATGAAGGCGTTGCATGAGACTGTGATTGCGCTCACCGTGAAATTCGAGGATATCCCACGCGTAGCATCTCGCGACCGCCTCGAGCTAACGAAGCTCGCCGAGGGGTTTTGGCACATTATCGTGCACTTCGGCTTCGTCCAGATCCCTGACATTCCCGCCGCTTTGCGCCAGGCGAAAGATCGCGGGTGTCCAATCGACCTCGACGATGCAATCTATTTTGGCGCCCGGGACGCCGTGGTCTGTTCAGAACGAAGCAGTTGGTTGGTGCGCGCCAGCCTGCAACTGTTCACGCTGATGTTCCGCAATTCGGTGCGGGCAGTCGACCTGTTCAACCTTCCGCCGGCGAATTTCGTGGAAGTCGGCCGGCAGATCGAGATTTAGAAGATCGATTTGCCAGTACTGAAAAGCTAAACACCTGGATACCAGAATATATCCTCGGTAGACCTCCCTAACTCTTTTGCAGTGCGGGAGCCTGGATCGGATCCTGCCGACAATCCAGGCGGGACGTCTGATACGGGCAGCGACTAACTGATCACCGGCGTCGATACCCGGTTCTGAGGTAGTGACAATTGTAATCGATATCACCCGGATGAAGCGATGAAGGCATATTGTCGCCGAGCGTTAACAAGAGCTCTGAGCGGATTTGATCACTCGCGAGCGATTCGCAGCGGATTGAGCTTGGTTGAATATCGCTTTGGCGCAGCCACCTTAAACTGGCGATGGCAAAAGTGGTCAATTTTGACCAGACTCGTCCTAGCAAGTCGCCCAAATTTATTGGGGCACGCGATAGCCCGATGGCCTCAAATTCTGCGTTGCCCTCCCCCAAGGAGCTTCTTCATCAGCTTTTCAATCGAGGAGAAATTTCGTCGAATTTAACGTTTTGCGTAACTGAAGCCACGGAGAGCCGAACCTGAAGCATAAGCCCAGCAAACTGTCCGAGAGCGCACGCAGCGTCGGTCTCCCGCGGCCTACAGCTACGACGACAGCACGTGGTTTCGAGACACTCACGACGCCGCCTTTGCCGGGCCATGATTGCTCAGTCAGCCCTACGGTTGACGCCGTGACAGAAGGCATTGTCGCAGAGTTCGCGGCTAACCGGTCCCGACTTCTCGACATCGTCGAGGCGGTCCAGCGTCGCTCGGGTTATGTCAGCAACGAAGCCATCAAAACAATTGCAAAGGGTGTCGGCATCCATCCGGTCGAAGTCGAGGACATGTTGTCCTTCTATGCCTTTTTCGACCGGCAACCTCGCGGACGCAATCGCATCCGGCTCTCGAAGACGCCTGTCTCGTTCATGAAAGGCGCCAAGGAGGTCGCCCACGCGTTTGAAGAGGCGCTCGGCATATCCGTCGGCGGGACGTCTGCGGATGGCGCTTTCACGCTGCAATGGACGAGCGACATCGGCATGGCCGATCAGGAGCCGGCCGCACTCATAAACGGGATGATTCTAATCGGGCTAACGCCGGGAGATGTTCCGCTGATCGTAACCGCACTGCGGCAGGAGACAATGCCACCCAAGGCAAAAGTACGATCGAGCCTTGTGCAAGCTGGGCCGCTCTTGTCTGGTTTGAGCGCGAGCGGCGAGGTGATCAAGGCTGCGTTGGCCCGCCCGCCCGACAAAGTGATTCAAGAGATCACCAATGCGAAACTACGCGGCCGCGGCGGCGCTGGTTTTCCCACCGGCATGAAATGGCGGTTCACCCGCAAGGCGATCGGAGATGAACATTATGTCGTCTGCAACGCCGACGAGGGCGAGCCCGGAACCTTTAAGGATCGCGTTCTGCTGTCCGAATTTCCGGATCTGGTTTTCGACGGTATGACGGTCGCCGGCTATGCGCTAGGTGCGCGTCACGGCCTCGTTTATCTGCGCGGTGAGTATGCTTATATGTGGGACGATCTTCAGGAAGTGCTGAAGACACGCCGCCGCCTCGGGTTGCTCGGCTCCAATATCTGCGGTCGCGAGGGATTCGATTTCGACATCCGGATTCAGCTTGGCGCCGGCGCTTATATATGCGGCGAAGAATCGGCGCTGCTCGAATCCCTGGAGGGCAAGCGGGGCGCTCCGCGAGACCGGCCGCCCTTTCCGACCGAACGTGGCTATCTCCACCAGCCGACTGCGATCGACAATGTCGAGACCTACGCCTGCGCGGCGCGCATCATCGAGAAGGGGGCTGCTTGGTTCACTGCTTACGGCACGCCGGAATCAACTGGTACGAAACTGATGAGCGTTTCGGGCGATTGCGCGCGGCCCGGCGTCTATGAAGTGTCGTTCGGAATGACCGTCAATGAGCTACTCGATCTGGTCGGCGCGCCGGACGCAAGTTACGTCCAGATGAGCGGACCCTCCGGCCAAGCCGTCGCGCCGAAGGATTTTGGCCGCCGCATCGCTTACGAAGATCTATCGACCGGCGGTTCGACCATGATTTTTGGTCCGCGACGCGACGTGCTCGAGGTCGCGCTGCAGTTCGCCGATTTTTTCGTCGATGAGTCCTGCGGCTATTGCACGCCGTGCCGGGTCGGCACCACGCTGCTCAAGCAGGGAATGGAGAAAATTGTCGCTGGCCGCGCAACCCTTGCGGACGTCGCCGCGACTGAGGCGCTCGCGAATACCGTAGAGCGGATGAGCCGCTGCGGGCTCGGCCAGACGGCGCCCAATCCGATCCTGACCACGATGCTGAGCTTTCCCGAACTCTACGAGGCGAGGCTGGCGTCCGCCGCTTTTACCCCCCTCGTCACGTTGCACGACGCTTTGCGTGAGGCGGTCGAGGTCCAGGGCCGCGAGCCCGTGCCACAGGAGATCTAGAATGGGCGCGGAAAACTTGCGGTTCACCATAGACGGGATCGAAGTCGAGGCGTCGAAGGGACAATCGGTCATCGACGCATGCGATGCGGCCGGCATCTATATCCCGCGGCTTTGCCACCATCCCGAGCTTGAGCCTGACGGCAGTTGCCGGCTCTGCACCTGCAAGATCAACGGCCGCCATAGCGCGGCCTGCGTGACGCCCGCAGCCAATGGCATGGTGATCGAGAACAATACGCCGCAGCTCACTGACGACCGACGCGCCATCATCGAAATGCTATTCGTCGAAGGAGATCATCCGTGCCCCTACTGCGTGGCAAGCGGGGACTGCGAGCTGCAGGCGCTAGGCTACCGTCTCGGTATGGTCGCGCCGCCCCAGCCGTATCAGTGGCCCGGACGGAAGATCGACGCCACGCATCCCGACATCTATCTCGATCATGACCGCTGCATCCTCTGTTCGCGCTGCATCCGCGCATCGCGAATGGAGGATGGCAAAACGGTATTCGGCTTTGAAGGTCGCGGCATTGCCATGCGGTTGAACGTCGATGCTGAGGGCGGGCTCGGCGCCACCCAGATGGCTGCCATAGATAAGGCGGCAAGCGTCTGTCCGGTGGCCTGCATTGTTATCAAACGCGATAGCTACCGGGTTCCGAACGGCAGCCGTCGTTTCGACAAAGCACCGATCGGAAGCGAGATCGAGGCGAAGCGGAAGCAGGTCAAATCATGACCGCCAACTTGGTTGTCCCGGCAAAACCGCGACTTGCTACCTGCGCCCTGACTGGATGTTTTGGATGTCACATGTCGCTCCTCGACATCGATGAGCGGATCCTCGAACTGGTCGATCTCGTCGATCTCGACGTCTCGCCATTCGATGACAAGAAGACATTCGATCGGCCAGTCGACGTGGGCTTCGTCGAAGGCGGCTGCTCGAACGAATACAATATCAAGGAGCTCAAGGAATTCCGAAAGCATTGCCGGATCCTAGTCTCCGTCGGCGCGTGCGCGATCAATGGCGGCATTCCGGCGATGCGAAACACCGTCGGTCTGCGAGAGTGCCTGGAGGCTGTGTATCTCCACGGACTCTCTCTCGAAGGCGGCGGAACGATCCCTAACGGCGAGGATCTGCCGCTCCTCCTGGATCGTGTCTATCCCTCGCACGAGGTGGTGAAGATCGACTACTTCCTGCCGGGTTGCCCACCCTCCGGCGATACCATCTGGGAAGGACTCAAGGCCTTGCTCACCGGTAAGACGCCGGCACTCCCCTACGTGCTGTGCAAATACGAATAGAAATCGTCATGAACCGGTATAGGCCATGAGCGACGTCCAAGTCAGTCAAGGATCGCGCAAGATCGTCATTGATCCGGTCACGCGGGTCGAAGGCCACGGCAAGGTCACCATTCGGCTCAACGAGGCCGGCGAGGTCGAACAGGCGCGCTTTCATATCGTGGAATTCAGAGGCTTTGAGCGGTTCATCCAGGGACGGATGTATTGGGAGGTTCCCGTCATCGTCCAGCGCCTGTGCGGTATCTGTCCGGTGAGCCATCATCTTTGCGCCGCTAAGGCGATGGACGTCATCGCCGGCGTAGATCAGGTGACGCCGACGGCTGAGAAGATGCGGCGGCTCATGCATTACGGCCAAGTCCTGCAATCCAATGCCGTCAACTTCTTCCATTTGGCTTCGCCCGACCTCCTGCTTGGGTTCGAAGCACCGGTCGCGCAGCGCAACATTATCGGCGTGATCGAAGCCTTCCCCGAGGTCGGCAAATGGGCGATCTTCATTCGCAAATTCGGTCAGCAGGTGATCGCCGCGACCGGCGGCCGGCGGATCCATCCGCGGCTGTGCGTCCCGGGCGGCGTCAACCAGAATCTCGCCGTGGAGCACCGCGATGCGCTCCGCAAAGACATCGATCAGATCACGCAGTGGTGCCGCGACGCGCTCGAACTGCACAAATCTTTTGTGCGCTCTCATGAAAAATTGCATGAGAACTTCGCCAGTTTTCCGTCGAGCTATATGAGCATTGTTGGGCAGAAGGGTGAAATGGATCTCTACGACGGCTCGCTTCGGGCGATCGATGCCGGCGGCAAGCCGATCTTTGAAGGTGTCCAGCCCGCTCAATACTGCGATTATTTGATCGAGGAAGTGCGGTCCTGGAGCTACATGAAGTTCCCGCATATCCGATCGATGGGCCGCGAGGACGGCTGGTACCGCGTGGGCCCGCTGGCGCAACTGAATTGCTGCGCCTACATCGATACGCCGATTGCCGAAGCCGCGCGCAAGGATTTCATGGCGCTCGGCGACGGCGGGCTCGTGCATGCGACACTTGCCTACCACTGGGCGCGGTTGATTTGCATGATCCACTGCGCCGAGACGATCAAGAATCTGCTCCATGACGACGATCTGCAAGGAACCGACTTGGTGGTTACCGGCGAGCGGCGGCCGGAAGGTGTGGCGATCATCGAGGCGCCGCGCGGCACGTTACTTCACCATTACGTTGTCGACGATAACGGTCAGGTGACCGCTGCGAACCTGATTGTCTCGACGACCAACAACAACGAAGCGATGAACCGTTCGGTGACGAAAGTCGCCGTGGACGATCTCACCGGGCATGAGATCACCGAAGGGTTACTCAATCACATCGAAGTTGCGATCCGAGCCTATGACCCGTGTCTATCGTGCGCCACGCATGCGCTCGGCGACATGCCGCTGATTGTCACGCTGGAAGACGCAGACGGGGCGATTATCGCAAGCAGGGTGAAGCAATGAGTAAACTTTGTGCCACATCGCCACGCGACCCACGGATTCTCGTGCTGGGCTACGGCAATCCCGGCCGGCAGGACGATGGGTTGGGTCCGGCTGCGGTAGCCGAGATCGAGAATCTTGGATGGCCGAACCTCACGGCGTTCGACAACTATCAGCTCAACATCGAAGATGCGATGGAAGTGGCGGCGCATGACGTCGTCTGGTTCGTCGATGCGGCCAAGACCGGATCGTCGCCTTATGCCGTGCACAATGTGTCGCCGGCGGCCACTATCGAGTTCACCAGCCACCTAGTGCGGCCCGAGGCTGTCCTCGCCATCGCCAGCCAATACTACGGCGCCTCGCCGCAAGCCTTCGTGTTGGCCATACGCGGCTACGAGTTCGAGTTCATTGAAGCGCTCACGCCGGGCGCCACCGATAATCTGCATGCCGCATTAGCCATGCTCACCGAGCGGCTACGTGCCGCGCATGATCCGGCCGTAACATGAATATCGGGCTTGGCGACCGCCGCAGGACAATCCTCTTAGTCGACACGGACGCGCATGCCAGGGCCGGCCTGCGCAAAGCGCTGGAGGCCGCGAATTTTTCGGTCGGAGAAGCCGCAAACCACCGCGAGGGCGAGCGGACAGCGCTACGGATCAAGCCCGATGCGATTCTCGCCGAGCTAATGATGGATGGCGGCGATGAAGGCAGGACGATCTCCGAGAGGCTCAGGGAAAGCGGCAGCGACATCCCCTGTTACATCGTGAGCACGGCCAGCGAGGCGCTGGTCGGTTCAGTTGGACTTCATGAGATCGGCGTTTCCGGCGTTTTCCTTAAGCCTGTCGACACGGCGATCGTCATCCAGACCCTGAAAACGCGGCTCGGGGCGGGTCAAGGAGATACCGGGCGTGCATGAGATATCTCTCGTGGAAAGCGTCGTCGCATTGATTGAAGACGAACGGCGCAAACAGGGCTTCTCGCGGGTCCGCGCCATCCGACTGAAGGTCGGCACGCTCGGCCATGCCGAGCCGGAAGCGCTGCGTTTCTGTTTCGATGCGGTAACGAGCGGAACGATTGCGGACGGGGCACGGCTGGAGATCGAGACGGTGCCTGGGGCGGGCTGGTGTTCCGCGTGCCAACGGACCGTGCCACTTGAGGAGCGATTCTCGGCGTGTCTGCTCTGCGGGAGTTCTCACGTGCGAGTGACTGCCGGTACGGAGTTGCGCTTGGCCGAGATGGAGGTGGAGTAATGTGCACCGTATGTGGCTGCACCATTTCGGTCGTTGCAGAGCATTCGAAGCATCCCGGTAACGCGCCTCGTAAATCTCTGGACGATCACGATCATTCGCATTTCCATCCCGATGGCAAACACCACCACGAGCACAATCATCCTCCGCACACCCACAACGATGATCAACACGATCGCACTGCCGGCCTGATCGATTTCGGAAACGGTCCCGCCGGCGTGCATGTAGTCGGCATGAGCCAGGAACGCACGATCCGTATAGAACGCGACATTCTGTCGAGGAATGACGCGTTTGCCGCCACGAACCGTACCCGGTTGCTGAATGCTGGCGTGTTCGCTCTCAACCTCGTCTCGAGCCCAGGCTCTGGTAAGACATCGCTGCTCGTCCGTGCGATCACTGACCTGAAGGACAAATGGCCGATTGCCGTCATTGAGGGTGATCAGCAAACCTCGCGTGACGCTGAGCGGATCCGTGCCACCGGTGCTCCGGCCGTGCAGATAAACACGGGCAAAGGCTGCCATCTCGATGCACACATGGTCGGCCACGCACTCGATCATCTGTCACTTCGGTCGGTCAGTCTGCTGTTTGTTGAGAATGTCGGCAATCTGGTCTGCCCGGCGGCCTTTGACCTCGGTGAAGCGCACAAAGTAGTCGTGCTTTCGGTGACTGAAGGGGAGGACAAACCGCTCAAATATCCGGACATATTCGCCGCGGCGGATCTCATGCTGCTCAACAAGGCCGATCTGCTGCCGCATCTGGACTTCGATGTGAGCGCATGCCTCGCGGCGGCTCGGCGCGTGAACCCACGCCTCCGGTGCCTGACCGTCTCGGCACGCACGGGGGAGGGCCTTGCGGCGTTCTACTCTTGGATCGAGGAAAGGGCTTACGCGGTGGCAGATCCGGTGTCATGAATTTGCAGCGCAGCACATCCCGCCAGATACAATCGGTCGCGTTGGAGATTCGCGTGCGCGGGCGAGTTCAGGGCGTGGGCTTTCGGCCGACGGTTTGGCGCATTGCGCGCGATCTCGGGCTTTCGGGCGAAGTCCTAAATGACGCTGACGGGGTTCTGGTCCGTGTCGGCGGCAACGAAAGAACGATCGCAGTCTTTATCGATCGCATGGGGCGCGAGCCACCGCCGCTCGGGCGGATTGATCGTATCGAAACGAAGGCCTTTTCTGGAATTTTGCCGCGTGGATTTAGCATTGTCGAGAGTGTCGATGGCGCCGCTCATACACAAGTCGCCCCGGATGCTGCAATCTGCGAGGCCTGCGTCGCGGAAATCAAAAATCCGTTGGCGCGCCGCTACCGCTACCCATTTACGAACTGTACCAACTGCGGGCCACGCCTTAGCGTCGTCAACGGCATCCCGTTTGACCGCGCCGCGACAACGATGGCGCCGTTCGCAGTGTGCGAATCGTGCGGCATGGAATATCGCGATCCGGCCGATCGCCGCTTTCATGCGGAAGCCATCGCCTGCCCAGCCTGCGGACCCAAGGCGACGTTGCTCCGCCTCGACGGAGGCTTGGCAAGTTGCGATCGGCATTCGGTGGGCGACAGCGTCGAGGCAGTGCGCGACCTGATTGAGAACGGGGACATCGTCGCGATCAAGGGGCTCGGCGGCTACCAACTCGCCTGCGATGCGACGAACGCCGATGCAGTTGCAAGACTACGCCAATTGAAACGACGCGACGCTAAGCCTTTCGCGCTGATGGCGCGCGATCTCGATATGATTTGCTTCTATTGCACTGTTGGAGACGAGGAGCGGCGCGAACTCACCGGCGCTCCGGCCCCGATCGTCCTGCTTGACGCTACGGGATCGAAGCGCCTGCCTGAAGCGATCGCACCTGGCCTTTCGACTCTCGGATTCATGCTGCCGACAACGCCACTGCATTATCTCATCCTGCAGCATTTGAACGGCCCTGTGGTGATGACCAGCGGCAACGTCGCCGACGAGCCGCAAGTGATCGATGATGTCCAAGCGCGCGACCGCTTGGCCGGCATCGCGCGTTATGCGTTGGTCCATGATCGCGAGATCGCAAATCGAGTAGACGACTCGGTCGTACGTGTCATGAGCGGCAGGGCCCGGATCTTTCGTCGCGCCCGGGGTTTTGCGCCAGCCCCCATTCCGCTGCCGCCAGGCTTCGAAGCGGCGCCGGAGCTTGTGGCCACGGGTGGTGAGCTAAAAGCGACGTTTTGTCTGGTGAAGGATGGCGCCGCTACTCTCTCGCAGCACCAGGGCGATCTCGAGGATGCAGCGACCTTCGATGATTACCGCAAGTCTCTGGCCCTTTTCAGCGGACTCTTCGACCACGCGCCGGTCGCGCTCGTTGCTGATCGCCACCCCGAATATCTTTCGTCGAAGTTTGCCCGCGAATGGGCGCAGGCGGGACTACTGCCGCTGATCGAAGTTCAGCACCATCATGCCCACGTCGCGGCCTGCCTCGCCGAAAACGGCCAAGCCCTCGACGCTCCGGCGGTACTCGGCATCGTTCTCGATGGTCTCGGGTGGGGCGATGATGGAACGTTATGGGGTGGGGAATTCCTGCTCGCCGATTACCTTCACTACGAGAGGCTTGGCACCTTTAAGCCCGTAGCCATGCTCGGCGGCGCACTGGCCGCACGCGAACCTTGGCGCAACCTCTATGCTCATTTCATGGCCGAGATGGGATGGGCGAAGTTCGCGGCAAATTACGCCGGGCTCGATCTATACATCGATCTCTCTGGCAGACCGCGCAAGATTTTGGACGCGATGATGCGTAACGGTATCAATGCACCACAAGCGTCGTCCTGCGGCAGACTGTTCGATGCGGTGGCAGCGGCACTTAATATCTGCCGGGAACGCCAGGCCTATGAGGGCGAGGCCGCGGCCCGGCTCGAAGCGATGGTGGATCAAGACACCATGCGTTTCGAAGACGAAGCGTTCAGCTATCCGTTCGCCGTCAAGAATATCGGCAGCGCGCATCTGCCCTATATCGAACCGTTGTCGATGTGGCAGGCGCTCCTGGACGACGTTGCCGGCAAGATGCCCGTACCGACGATGGCGGCACGCTTTCACAAGGGCCTCGCGCGAGCCGTCGTCGCCCTGGCCACCGAGCTTGCCTGCCGCGACCACGATGGCGGTCCGCGATTCGACACCGTCGCGTTGTCGGGCGGATGCTTCCAAAACCGCATTCTGTTTGAAGAAATTGTCCGGCGGCTCGAACAGAACAACTTCGTTGTTCTCTCTCATGCGCAAGTTCCTGCGAACGATGGCGGTCTCGCGCTCGGCCAAGCCATGATCGGCGCCGCGCAGCTTATCGACGCCAAAATATATCAAACTGAAGGAAGCGCGCCATGTGCCTCGGTATTCCAGGCCGCATTGTAAGGATTGACGACGCCGCAACGATGCTGGCGACCGTCGATATCAGCGGCGTCAGGCGGCAGGTGAACATCGCCTGCATCGTCGACGAAGAGCATCCCGTCTCGTCCTGTGTCGGCGACTGGGTTTTGGTCCATGTCGGATTTGCCATGAGCCGTATTGACGAGGCCGAAGCGGTCGAAACCTTGAGAATTCTGACTGAACTTGGCGAGGCGCGGGCCGAACTTGAGGCAATCCACCTTTCCGCCGCTCATTTGGGAGGCCACCCGGCATGAAATATCTCGACGAATTTCGCGACAGCGCCAAGGCCCGCATCCTGGTGACGGAAATCGAGGCGCTGGTTGCGACGATGGATGTTCCTCACGGTCGGCCGCTCCACATCATGGAAGTGTGCGGCGGCCATACTCACTCGATCTTTCGCTTCGGGATCGAGGGCATGCTTCCTAAGCAGATCGAACTCGTGCACGGACCGGGATGCCCAGTCTGCGTTTTGCCGATGGGACGGGTCGACGACGGCGTCAATATTGCCGAGCGCCCGGAGGTCATTTTTGCAACCTTCGGAGACGCCATGCGCGTGCCGGGCTCGCGGAAGAGCCTCATCCAGGCGAAGGCGGACGGGGCCGATGTGCGGATGGTGTATTCGCCATTAGATGCGCTTGCGATAGCTCGAAAAAATCCCGCGCGCGAGGTGGTCTTCTTCGGGCTCGGCTTTGAAACCACGATGCCCTCGACCGCTCTGACGATCCTACAGGCGGAAAGCGAACAAGTTGCGAATTTTTCGGTCTTTTGCAATCACATCACAATCGTTCCGACGATAAAGGCAATTCTCGATAGTCCGGACCTCGAGCTTGATGGTTTTCTTGGTCCCGGCCATGTGTCGATGGTGATTGGAACGGCGCCGTACGAATTCATCGCGAACTTCTATCGTAAACCAATGGTCGTCGCTGGTTTTGAGCCCCTCGACATATTGCAGTCAATTTGGATGGTCTTAAAGCAAATCAAGGAAGGACGCACCGACGTCGAGAATCAGTATGCGCGCGTCGTTCCGGACAAAGGCAATGCCGCGGCACTCTCAGCGGTCTCACGCGTGTACGAACTGCGCCAGTTTTTCGAATGGCGTGGCCTCGGATCTATCGATCATTCGGGCGTGAAGTTACGCGACGAATACAAACAATTCGACGCGGAGCGAAAATTTTCGATCCCGAATATAAAAATTGCAGATCCCAAGTCCTGTCAGTGCGGTGAGGTGCTCAAAGGTATGATCAAGCCCTGGCAGTGCAAGGTCTTCGGCTCGGCCTGCACGCCTGAAATGCCGCTCGGAGCACTGATGGTTTCATCCGAGGGGGCCTGCGCCGCATACTACCAATATGGCGGCATAAAACAGCACGTGGCCGCGGAATGAATATTGTCCCCCTTATTCGCTCGCGTCCCCGTGGCAAGGTCCATGTTCGGACCGTTACGCTCTCCCATGGCGGCGGCGGCAAGGCCATGAAAGATCTGATCGATGACGTGTTCGTCGATGCCTTCGACAATGCAGCGCTCGCGCCACTGGAGGATCAGGCTCGCTTCGATCTCGCAGAGTTTGCGGCCTACGGCGATCGGCTTGCCTTCACCACCGACTCCTTCGTAGTCGACCCGCTGTTCTTCCCGGGTGGAGATATCGGCAAGCTTGCAATCTGCGGCACCATTAACGACCTCGCCGTCGGCGGCGCCAAGCCACTCTACCTCTCGTGCGCGGCGATCGTCGAAGAGGGCATGACGATCGACATGTTGCGGCAGATTGCTGGATCGATGGCGAGAACAGCCAAGACGGCAGGTGTCGAGATTGTCACCGGGGACACCAAGGTCGTGCAGCGGGGCGCTTGCGACAAACTGTTCCTAACCACGACCGGGATCGGGGTTATTCGCGAGGGCCTAGTCCTCGGCGCAGATCTGGCGCGGCCCGGCGATGTCGTCCTTGTCAACGGGTTCCTCGGGGATCATGGCGCCGCCATCCTCTGCGCCCGTGGCGACATGGCTCTCGAAACGCCGATCGAAAGCGATTGTGCCCCGCTGCACAGCCTTATCGAGTCGGTGCTTGCAGCAGCACCGGGGATCCGCTTCCTTCGCGACCCGACGCGCGGCGGTGTTGCGACCGTCCTCAACGAGATCGCCGAGGCCTCGCAAGTTGCGATCGAAATCGACGAAGCGGCCACGCCGTTGCGGGAAGAGGTAAAAGCCTTCTGCGAGATTCTGGGGCTCGACCCTCTCTACTTGGCCAACGAGGGCAAGATCGTCGTCATCGTTCCTCCAGAACAGGCGCCGGCGGCACTCGCCGCGATGCGGGCGCATCCGCTTGGTGCGCTCGCCGCCGTAATCGGGCGCGTCCATGTCGGAGAACCGGGGCGAGTGATCATGAGCACTGTTTTTGGCGGTCGGCGGATCGTCGATATGCTGGTCGGTGAACAACTGCCAAGAATCTGTTGAGCAAAACGCTTAAGAAACAACGCGTTTTGGCCGAGTGGCCAAAACTGACGTTACGGAACGAGAACCGCGGCGCCCTCGAATCGACCGGCGCGGAGATCGGCAAGAGCTTGGTTGGCTTGTTGGAGCGGATAACGCGTCGTCTTGGTGACGATGCCAATTTTCGGTGCCAGGCGCAGGAAATCGATTCCGTCCTGCCGCGTGAGGTTGGCTACCGATAGAAGCTCCCGTTCTTCCCATAGGATCTGGTACGGGAAACCGGGAATGTCGCTCATATGGATGCCCGCGCAAACAACACGACCGCCCTTCCGGACCGCTTTCAGCGCTAGCGGAACGAGAGCGCCGACAGGCGCGAAAATGATCGCGGCATCGAGCGGTTCGGGCGGCATTTCATCGGATCCGCCAGCCCATACAGCGCCGAGAGTCCGTGCGAAATTCTGAGTGGCGTGATCGCCCGGCCGCGTAAAGGCAAACACCGAGCGCCGCTGCCATTTTGCGACCTGCGCCAAAATATGGGCTGCGGCGCCGAAGCCGTAGAACCCGACTCTTTTTCCGTCGCCGGCGATGACTAGCGAACGCCAGCCGATCAGGCCTGCACAGAGCAAGGGGGCAAGGGCTACGTCACTACCGGCCTCGCCAAGTGGGAACGCGAAGCGCGCATCGGCAATCGTCGCGGTCGCATAGCCGCCATCGCGCGTGAAGCCCGTGAAGAGCGGATGATCGCACAGATTCTCTCGATGCATGACGCAATAAGGACAGACGCCGCAGGTGTGGCCGAGCCACGGAATTCCAACGCGCTCACCCATGTGCAGGCTTTCAACGCCGGGCCCGATCGCATCGATCCGGCCGACGATCTGGTGCCCGGGAATGATCGGAAGGTGCGGGTCGGGCAATTCGCCGTCGACCACATGGAGGTCGGTACGGCAGACGCCGCACGCGGACACCTTGACGCGAATCTCACCCGGCCCTGGTTCGCGATCGGCGAGATCCATCCATTCCAGCGCAGTCTTGAGCTTTTTTAACACCATTGCCTTCACGGGTTTGTCTTTCTTCGGCGGTTGCCGGAAACGGTTTGTCGGAAAGTCACTTCGATCCTAGCTGTTAGAAAGCAATTTGAGTTTTTGGAGGACGCGCGGCAGAATATTCGGCAAATCCTCCGCCACCAAACCCAGCCCGAATTCAGTCGCCGCGGCGCCATGCAGCCAAGCTGCAGCAGCTGCCGCTTCGAAGGGGGCCATTCCCTGTGCGAGCAGTGCCGCGACAAAGCCCGTCAGAACGTCGCCGCTCCCACCCGTAGCGAGCTGCGCAGGGGCGTTGGAATTGATAATCGCGCGTCCATCCGGGGCGGCGATGACGGTATCGGGGCCTTTGAGCAGGACGACCGCGCTGGACTGGCTTGCTGCTCGGCGCGTGCGTTGGAGCTTGTCACCCTCGAATTGGAAGAGGCGTTTGAACTCTCCCGCGTGTGGGGTCAGCACGCATGGTCCGACAATCGCCCGAAACAGGTCCTGCGGGGCCTCGGCGAAAGACGTTAGAGCGTCAGCGTCGAGGACCGTCGCGCGCTTGGTCGCTAATGCAGCAAGAACGAACTGCCTGGTCGATGAACCAACACCGGTTCCGGGCCCGATGGCTATGACGTTGCGTCGCACGTCGGCGAGCAAGACCTCGAATTCTTTCGGCCCATCAAAACTACGGACGATCGCGTTGATTAGCGAAGTAGCATAAATGCCCCACACTTTGGCGGGTGCGGCAAGAGTAACCATACCAGCCCCGGCCCTCGACGCAGCCTGGGCCGTCATCCTGCTAGCGCCTGTTATCGTCTCGCCGCCAAGAATCAGGACTTCGCCGCGCTTGTACTTGTAACTCTCTGGGTGCGGCCAGGGGTAATCCCCCAGCCAGAAATCGGGACTGTTCTCCCAAGTTTTAGGGGCGATGCTTTCTAGAACAGCGGCTGGTATTCCGATGTCGGCCACGACGACTTCACCGCAAAGCCCGCGCCCCGGAAACAGCAAGTGTCCAGGTTTCTTGCGAAAGAACGTCACCGTAAGGTCTGCCGGAGCGGCGGCGCCCCGAACCGTTCCGGATGCCCCGTCGAGACCGCTCGGAACGTCTATCGCGCAGGTGGGTACCCGACGCGCCTTTAGCGACTCGACCAGCAAAAGGGCCTCGCCGTCGAGAGGCCGCGAAAGCCCCGCACCGAAAACCGCGTCGATAGCGATACCGGCGCCGTCAAGACACTCAGAAGAAAATGGCTCTAAAGCACCTTGCCAGAGCGCCGCCGCATGAGCAGCTTCACCGGTTAGCTTTTCGCGAGAACCCAGCAGGGCTAGCTTCACCGGCCAACCCGCCGCCGCGAGGTGTCGCGCAGCGACGAAGCCGTCACCGCCATTTTTTCCAGGTCCGCACAGCACGGTTACCGGCCGCATCGGCCACCGTGCCCCGACCGCCACCGCGACCGCGCTACCGGCCGCCTCCATGAGGCCAAAGCCGTCAACGCCGCTTGCCTCGGCCGCTCCGTCGGCTTCACCCATCTGGGCGGGTGTCAACAGAGCGACTTTGTTTTTATGGCACGCCCGATCCGTGTTCACGTCGCGGAACTGCAACTAGCCGGCAACTGCCGTTTCCAGTTTCTTTGTCGCAGCGGTTTTCGTTTTTTGGTCGACCGCCTCGGTGCCGATGAAGTCGAGAACCACGCGGCCCGCCACCTTGCCGTGCTTGAGCCGATTGAAGATGTCGTTGATGTCTGACAGCGGCTGCAGCTCGATATCGGCCTTGACCTTACCCTCAGCGGCGAAGGCCAATGTCTCGGCCATATCCTCGCGATTACCGACGAATGAGCCGCGAATTGTGATGCAATTCGCGACGACATCGAACAGCGGAACCGGAAAGTCACCCGGCGGCAACCCGACTAGGACGCATGTGCCGCGCTTGCGCGTCATGCCGACACCCTGCTTGAAAGCGCCGAGCGACGGCGCAGTGATCAGGACGCCATGCGCACCGCCATTGGTGCCTTTCTTGACCGCCTCGGCCGGATCGCCCTGTTTGGCGTTGACCACGAAATCGGCTCCGACTTTCTTGGCCAATTCAAGCTTGCCGTCATCGATGTCGACGGCGCAGACTTGGAGGCCCATGGCCTTGGCGTACTGGATGCCAAGGTGTCCGAGACCGCCCGCACCGGAGATGACGATCCATTCGCCCGGTCGTGCTTTGGTCTCCTTGATACCTTTGTAGGTGGTGATACCGGCGCAGATGAGAGGCGCGGCCTGCCTGGGGTCTAGGCGCGTCGGTATGTGGGCAACGTAGTCCGGATCGCCAATGAGATACTCCGCAAAACCGCCATTCTTAGTATAGCCGCCGAACTCCGCTTCGGCGCAGACCGTCTCCCATGCCGAAAGGCAATGCTCGCAATGACCGCACGCGGAGTAAAGCCATGGCACGCCGACGCGGTCGCCTTCCTTGACAATCTTCACACCCGACCCGACGGCGGCGACGCGGCCGATAGCCTCATGACCCGGGGTAAAGGGGAGCTTGGGCTTGAGCGGCCAGTCGCCGGTCGCGGCGTGAAGGTCCGTGTGACACACGCCACACGCCTCGGTCTTAACAAGGATCTGATTTGGTCCGGGTGCCGGGACATCAACCTCCTTGAAAACCAGCGGCTTGCCAAAATGCTCCACGAACGCGGCCTGCATCTTCTTCGCCATCGTTTGCTCCTACTGTTTGTTTGTCTTTAAGTAAGTCTTTATTTGCGTTCCGACCGATTATGCGGCCGCTTTCGCGCCCAACCCACGAACCGCCTCGATCATCATCGTCAACACGGCCGCCGCATCGCCGTAGACCATGTTGCAGTTGTCGGCATAGAAAAGGGCGTTGACGATGTCCGCGTAGCCTTTGCCCTGACCGCGCTTGACGACATAGACCTGCTTGGCCTGGTCGGCGTTGAGGATCGGCATGCCGAAGATGGGTGAGGATTTGTCGGTACGCGCCGCGGGGTTCACCACATCGTTGGCGCCGATGACGAGCGCCACATCGGTAGTCTTAAATTCATCGTTGATATCGTCGAGCTGAAAAATGAGGTCATAAGGCACGCCCGCTTCAGCGAGCAGCACGTCCATCTGTCCCGGCATGCGGCCGGCGACGGGATGGATCGCGAATTTAACGGAGACGCCCGACGACTGCAGTAATTTCACGAATTCATAGAGCTTCTGTTGTCCCTGCGCGGCCGCAAGCCCATAGCCGGGAATGATGATGACGCTCTTGGCGTAGCGCATAAATATCCCAGCGTCGGCCGCCGCGGTTGGCTTCAAACTGCCTTTGATATGGCTTGGCTTATGCTTGGACGCGCCGCCGAAATTCGTGAACAGAACGTTGGCAACCGAGCGGTTCATGGCCTGGGCCATGAGCAATGTGAGCAGCGTGCCTGCGGCGCCGACCACCATGCCGGCGATCATCAATGCCGGGTTCGCCAACACGAAGCCTTCCAGACCGACGGCTAAACCGGTGGCGGCGTTGTAGATCGAAATAACCACCGGCATGTCGGCGCCGCCGATCGGCAGCGTCATCAGAACGCCGTACATCAAGGCGCAGCCGAAGAACAGATAGATCAATTGCGGTGTCGGCAGCAGCTGATTCGAAGCATCTTTGGTGACGTAAACAACATAGCCCGCGACGGCGAGCGTGCCGAGCAAGACGAGAAGATTAAAATACTGCTGCCCTGGGACGCGCAACGGCTTTTTAATGACGCCTTCGAGCTTGGCCCACGCGATCAGCGAACCGGACAAGGAAATCGCGCCTATGAGTGCGCCCAGCAGCGTGACAACAAGCTGGGTTGTTCCCGACTCCCTTGTTCCGAACAGTTCGACTGCAGCGATCGCGCCGGCGGCGCCGCCACCCATGCCGTTGTAGACCGCGACCATCTGCGGCATGGCTGTCATCGCGACTTTCTTGCCGCCCCACCAGGCGATTCCGCCGCCCACAACCAGAGCCACAATGCCGAGGCCGACATTGACGATCAAATGCGGTTTGGCGGCCGCGGATATGTCGAAAACGTAGAGGAAGCTGGCCACAACAGCGACCAGCATGCCTACACCGGCAACGAAAATCCCCGACGGCGCGGTTATCGGCGAAGACATGCGCTTGAGGCCGTACATGAAAAGAAACGCAGCCGCGAGATCGGTGACGCCGATGATGAGTTGGGCAATGCTGACTGTTGTCATATCGGCTCCTCAACTCTTCTTCAGATTTCTAGTTTTCGAACTATGAGTTTGCTTGGCGTGGTGGGTTTTCTGTCCGCTGGTTTGGAACATCGCCAGCATTCGACCGGTGACGGCGTAACCGCCGGCGGCATTGCCGGCGCCGAGCAACACGGCGAAGAACCCGATGGCCTGCTGCTCCACCGTGCTGGCATTGAGCAGCGCGAACATGCCGCCGACCACTACGATGCCATGCACGAAATTAGAACCGGACATCAACGGCGTGTGCAGGATTGCCGGCACGTGACCAATAATGACCCAGCCAGCAAAACCGGCCAGCATGAAGATGTAGAGGGCTACGAAGCCGGTAATGTGGATCGAAAAATCCATGATGTTGTCCTGGTGCGGTTCAGGCGGCTTTTACGGCCGCTTCGGCGGCGCGCGATTTGGCCGCTGCTTTATCGGCCTTGTTGCTGGGATACGCATCTTGCTCGATCTTATCGCTGCGCAGCTTGCCTTCGTGGGTCAGAGCGGTCTTGGCGAGGACCTCGTCGTCCCAGTTCAGCGTGATGACGTTGTCTTTCATCATCAGCGCCAGGAGCGCCGTGACATTTTTCGCATACAATTCGCTGGCATCTTCGCCCAGCAGCGATGGTACATTCAGCGGCGCGACGATCGTGACCTGGCCGACCCGTACGATTTCATCGGGTACCGTGTCCTCGCAATTGCCGCCGCCTTCGGCTGACAGATCGACGATGACAGCGCCCGCTTTCATGCCAACGACCTGGGACTTGCTGATCAGTTTCGGCGAGGGCCGCCCGGGAATCGCTGCGGTGGTGATGATCAAATCCGACTGCTGAATATGCTGGGTCAGCGCGGCATCGACTTTGGTTTTTTCGGCCGCCGTGAGTTCGCGGGCATAACCACCCTTACCGCACGCATTCACGCCGGTCTCGACGAACGTCGCGCCGAGCGAGGCGACCTGTTCCCCGGTCTCCGGACGTACATCGTAACCTTCGACGACGGCGCCAAGTCGATGCGCGGTCGCGACTGCCTCCAGACCTGCAACACCCAGACCCATCACCAACACTTTAGCGGGACCTATGGCGCCGGCAGCCGACGTGATCTTTGGCAGCACGCGGGCCAAATGTGTCGCGCCGAGTTGCACGGCATAATATCCCGCCAGGGCCGCTTGACTGGAGAGGGCGTCCATCGCTTGCGCCCGTGTAATGCGGGGAATCCGGTCCATCGCAAAGCAAGTTATTTTCTTCTCCAAAAGACGCTGCACCAAGGCAGGTTCGTTACCGGCATAGATGAAGGAAATTAGGATCGCGCCTTCCTTCATGGCATTGACGACATCCAACGCCGGCGGCTGCACGGCGAGAACCACGTCGGCGTCGCGGACCAAATCGTGTCGATCGGTCGTGAAAGTGACATCCTGGAATGCCGCATCGACCATGCTGACGGCATTTCCCGCGCCCGACTGCATGTGCAGCTTAGCGCCGAGCTTAACGAGCTTGGCGACCACAGACGGCACCAGCGCCACGCGTCGTTCGTGTGGATGGGTTTCCTTCAGAACGGCAACGTTGACGAACATTGCAGCCTCCAGTTCTAGTCCGGCGTCAGGCGATTTTCGGGTAAATAAATGTCGTGAGGATGAGGCGTTCTGAGCGCCTCATCCTGTGTTGTCAGACCGGTGTCTTAGACCGGCGCTTCAGCGACTACGTAGCGAACCAGCTTCTTGTTGACGAATTCCTGAATGCCCATGTCGCCGAGCTCCCGGCCATATCCGGTGTCCTTGATGCCGCCGAACGGAAGATCGGCATCGGACCAGGAAATGTTGTTAATGAACATCATCCCCGTATCGACCTGGCTGGCGACGCGCTTGCCGCGGGCGAGGTCTTTGGTGAACACGGAACCACCCAGACCAAAATCGGAGTCGTTCGCCAGCGCGATAGCGGCGGCTTCGTCCTTCACACGGAAGAACATCGCCACCGGTCCGAAGAACTCGTCTCTGAAGGCCGGGTTGTCGGGCTTAACGTTCGTCAGAATCGTGGGTTCCATAAACGCACCAGGTCGGTCGATCCGCTTACCGCCCATTTCAATCTTCGCGCCATGGGCTACCGCCGTTTCGACCTGCGCCAGGAGCTGCAGCAGGGCCGATTCGGTGGACAGTGGACCAAGCGTGGTCTTCTCATCCATCGGGTCGCCGGCCTTTAAAGCGCCGAGCGCCTTCTTGAACTCCGCTAGGAACTTGTCCGCCACCGACTCGACAACGATAAAGCGTTTGGCGGCGCAACAAGTCTGTCCACAGTTGTACATCCGGCCCCAGACTGCCCACTTGATGGTGTGCGCCATATCGGCGTCTTCCAGTACGATGAAGGCGTCGCTGCCGCCGAGTTCCATCGATGACGGCTTAAGGTTTTTTCCTGCGCCGGCGGCTATGATCCGGCCCGCGGCGACGCTGCCTGTGAGCGCCACGCCCTTTACCCGCCGATCGTTGACCAATTTATCTGATTGCTTATGCGTGATCAGCAGGTTGGTGTAGAGGCCGGGAGGTGCGCCGGCGTCCAGCCAAAGCTTCTCGAAGTCGATCGCGCACTGCGGAACGCATCCGGCATGCTTCACAATCACGGTGTTGCCGGCCATCAGATGAGGACCCGCGACTCGCGCCAGCTGGTAGTACGGGAAATTCCAGGGCTCGACGCAAAAGATAACGCCGATCGGACTGCTTTCCATGTGACCTTCGCCGTGGCTCGGATGAAGCGGAACGTCCGCGAGAAAGCGCTCGGCGTTCTCAGCGTAATACGTCAAAATTTGTGAACTGAACTCGACCTCGCCTTTGGCTTCGGCGATGCGCTTGCCCATCTCCAGGGTCATGGTATGCGCGAACTTGTCGGCCTGCTCGTGGAGCAGCTTCGCTGCTTTGTTTACGACCTTGGCGCGCTCGGCATAAGACTTGTGCCGCCACGTCTCAAAGCACGCTTCAGCGGTCGCGATCTTGGCATCGAGTTCTTTATCTGTCAGCTCTTCGAACTTCTTCAGAAGTTTGCCGGTAGCAGGATTGAGGCTTTGGTATGTCATGGCTTGTTTTTCTTTCAGTGTTGTCTTGCAAATATCGGATTGTAAGCGATCTCTAAGTTTCGACGAGCACCGTGGTTTCGATGAGCGCCGTGAGCGCTTTCATCTTTGCCGCGCAAGCTATCTAGAGCGCGCAGGCTAACTAGAGTCTGAGCAATTTTGACCATTACCGAGTGGCGCAGGTTGCCGGGCTGCAAATGATCTAGTGTGCGCGGCATTTGCCTCAACATCGCGACTTTTTCGCAGTGAAGTACGGTGTCGAAGCAGAGGCCGTCAAAGGAGGATTCCTATCCGCGTGGTTGCAGGCTTGAGTCTTTTGATCCGCAAGACCACATTCATCGCGTGACCATTGAAGTGATTGACCTGTGAATAGGTTCCATGCATGCGCAAATAGATTTATTCATCCTCATTTTTTCACGTTTGGTCGCGCCTCCACTTCGAATGGAACAAATTTAGCAACGGATCAGAGGCTGCCAGGCATAAGACCGTGTTCGTTTGGCGCCCACATTAACGTCGGAAGTTTCGGGAACGCCTTTGCTCAGTCTGCAGCGGGCTTGTCTAGTCCCCCTTCGACTGAAGCTGTAACACCGCAAAGGCAATTAAGCGGTCCGCTATGACGATCGAGAAGGTCACGCAAGAATCTTCAAAACGCCGGCTTTGGCGATGTCAAAGTCGTGGAGGACTCCTTTTTAATCCAGGCAAAGGCCAGAGATGGCAATCCGGTATTGATAAACCCTGGTCCGAACGGTATGAGCGCACTCGAATTGTCGAGCGCGAGCGGCACAATTCAGACCCCAACGATGGGACAGAGTCCGTCGAATAACAAAGTGGGCGCAGGACTCGCCAAGACCAACCAGCATTTGTGAGCGATCGGCGGAGGGCGGCCAATCTCGCTCTATCTTCGCCAAGATCACCAGCTGTTCATTTGGGCAACGCACCACGTGCCTTTCCCAGCCCGCGACCGCCGATCCATAAGCATTTAACGGCTCCATCGTTCTGGGTGCTCGTTCCGCACGTGGCTAACCGCACTCGGGAAATGAGAACTAGATTACCATTTTGTAATCATCCGATCCCTTGACTAGATTCCCGCAAGTCTGATCGATACTTCCACGTGGGGCCGTTAATTGCTGGCTTCAGCT
>Ga0182013_10000934_pt1 | contig 40484 bp, 31 predicted proteins | sample 612S2MmetaG_FD_120487 | JGI IMG/M metagenome (GOLD analysis project Ga0182013, IMG submission 120487) | Permafrost microbial communities from Stordalen Mire, Sweden - 612S2M metaG | ecosystem: Environmental > Terrestrial > Soil > Wetlands > Permafrost | place: Sweden: Stordalen | collected... | reverse complement strand
GGCGACCACCGTGAGGATGCCGTCGGCGTCGCGGAGCACCAGCCCGGGGGCTCCGTTGATGTCAGCGAGCTGCGCCGCCTGCGGGGGGCGGCGCGCGAGCGCGAGGATTCCGCGGGCAACCTTCGCGGCGCCGCGCTGCGGGCGTAGGGACGCGTTGACCTTTCCGCCGCCGTCGGTGCGCCAGACAACGTCGCGATGCAGGAGTTCGATCAGCCGATCGAGGTCACCTTCGCTGCAAGCTTGCGCGAACGCGGACACCATCGCGTGCTGCTCGGCGGGCGTAGGTGGAAATCGGGGACGAGCGTCCGCGACGCGGCGCCTCGCGCGGATCGCGAGTTGGCGGGTGGTCGCCGGTGAGCGCCCCACGATCTCTGCGACCTCCGCGAAGGTCAGCCCGAACACGTCGTGTAGCAGGAACGCGGCGCGCTGCTCGGGCGAGAGCCGCTCGAGCACCACCAGCAGCGCGAGCGAGATCGACTCCTCCAAGGTCACGCGGTCAGCCGGATCCTCTTCAAGCGGCCGGACCAGCGGCTCGGGCAGCCACGGCCCAACGTACGCCTCGCGGCGGGCTCGGGCGCTGTTCAGAGCGTCGAGCGCGAGCCGCGCGACGGCCGTGGTAAGCCACGCGCGCAGGTCGCGGATCGAGCCCGGGTCCGGGACCCGTTGCAGGCGAAGCCAAGCATCCTGCACGACTTCCTCGGCCTCCGCGACGGACCCCAAAGTCGAGTACGCGACACGGATCAGATACTCGCGGTGGCCGTCGAATGCCGCGGAGAGCTCCTGGTTGGAGACCGTCATGCGCCCTCGAGCGCAGCGTACCGATCGGCTTGGTCTCGGCTTCGCCGGATCACGGTGCGGCGAGCGACTGCGCTGCGAAGCGCAGCTCGCTGCACGGCAGCGGCGAGCGGGCCTGGAGGCGCTGTCGCGCCGATCTTCAGCAACGCGTCAGCGCTCGCGCCGGCGGGCGGATAGATCAGGGACCGGTTGATGAAACGCTTGAACTCCTTCGCCTCTGAGCCGCTGGCGAGGATCGTGTCGCGCTCAAAGCCGGTCGTCAACAGCGCCCCCGCCGAGCCGAGATCCAGACACGTCACATACAGCGGCTGACGATATTCCTTGACCGCGCCGCCAGCGAGAGCTGCAGCCGCATTGGCCCCTGCTTGGCGTCCCTGCGGCATCGCGTGCTGGCAAGACATCAGCGCGAGATGCTCTCCGTCCGCGCTCACTCTCGCGGCGTCTCCCGCGGCCCAAACACCATCCACTGCGGTGTCCATCTGCTGCCCAACGGGCAAGCGGCCAAGCGGATCGACGGCTACACCCAGCTGTCCGCCGAGCACACTGGCGCGCGGTCCTGTCGTCCACACCGTCAGGTCCGCATTGATCCGCTCACCGCCCTCCAGGCCAACGCCGGTGGCGTGGGCGCTCGAGACCGACGCGCCGGTGCGGATCGCCACACCCAGCGAGCGCAGTGCCGGCTTGATCACCGCTCGCGCCCGCGGCCCGAACTCCGGGGCCACACGCGCCGCCCGCTCGACCAGGCACACCGGCAGCTCGGCAGGCTGCGCCCCTGCCCGGCGCGCCGCTGCGCGCAGCACGTCCGCGAGCTCAGCCGCGACCTCAAGGCCGGTGAAGCCGCCCCCGACGACGACTGCCGTGAACTGCGGGTCCGGGCGATTACCCAGAGCCGCGATTGCCTCGCGCATCTTGAGCGCTTGGTGATAGCTGTCAGCGCAGTGAATGCCAGGGTCAGCGGGTAGCTGCAGTCGGCTACCGGCACACAGCACCAACTGGTCGTAGGCGAGCTCGCCGGCGTCGCGGCCAACCAGCGTCAGGCGCCGGCGTTTGACGTCGATCGCCGAGACCTCCGCGCGCCGCTGATCAACACGCAACGGCGATAGAACGCGGTCAAGTGAAACGCACACGCCGTGCAGTTCGGCCTCGTACAGGCGCGGCCGGATCACGAGCGTTCCGTCCGGGCTGACGAGCGTCACCGCGACGTGCTCGGTGGCGCCTCTCCGGCTCAAGACAGCCGCAGCACCCATCGCCGCCCACACGCCTGCGAACCCGCCGCCCACGATTACGACCCGAAGCGTCCTCACACCAAATAGACGAAATAGCCGCGACAAAAGCGACCGCGGCGCCGCCGAAGCGTTCCCCTCGGCACGGCAGCGCGCGAGGAGCCCTGTGACGAGGTTTTCACGTCGACGACCGGGCTTCGACGGCGTGCCTGAAGCCCAGGGCGACAGTTGCACACCCCATCAGCGGCGCGTGCGCAAACACCGCGGTGACGCACAACGATCCCCTCCGCGACCGAAATCGGCGCGCGCTTGGCAACCGCGGCGCGTTCACACGATCCAAAGTACCTGCAGCTCGCTCACGGCTGGGACCTCGTCGTGGTGAAGGTCGACACGCACACAGATCTCCGGCTGCCGTCGCAGAAGGTCAAAGCCCATGCCGAGGACCGTCCAGCGACTCTCCGGGCAACTCGGCGCCTTCAGGCGGATCCCGACCTCCTCCGAGAGCTCGCGCTCGACCAGTTCGTTGACCGCGTCGCCGGCTCCGGGCTTCCAGGGCCTAGGCGCCGACTTGCCGCTCGAGGCCGAGAATCTCCCGCGCCTCGTCGGGCGTCGCGACTGGCCTGCCGACCGCCTCGCACAGTGAGCGTGCGCGAGAAACCAGCTCGCCGTTCGAGCCGGCATGAGCCCCGGGTGCAGAGAAGACGACGTCCTCCAGCCCGGTCCGCACGTGTCCGCCGAGCGCCAACGCGAGCGACATTGTGCGAAACGGTTCGGTGACCGAGCTCGCCGTCCACGGCACATGCGGCGGCACAAGCTGCGCCGCGAGCAAGATCGCGGCGGGATCTGCGGGCAGCCCGGCAAGCGTGCCGGCGATGAGGTGGACCATCCCGGCGGACCCGTCGGCCTCGGTGGCTAGTTCGACGGCTCGGGCGACCATGCCGATGTCGAAGCACTCGTACTCCGGAACGATCCCCCGCGCGCCTAGCGCGCCGACGAGTCGTCGCAGTGACCCGGCGGGGCTGACGATCATGCCGTCACCCGGACCGAAGTTGGTGCTCCCGCACACGACGGTCGCAAGTTCAGGATCGCCTGCAACGCAGCTCGGGATCGAGTCCTCGTCGAGGCCTTCGCCGTCCGTGGTGAGGTTGATCAACACGCCGCGTCCCGAGGCGCGGACCTCCCTTGCGATCCGCTGGTAGTCGTCGGGGTCGTGCGAGATGCCGCCGGACTCGGTGCGGGCGTGAATGTGCACGATGCTTGCGCCCGCGTCGGCCGCGGCAATCGCGGCCCCCACCGTTTCATCGAGCGTGTAAGGCTGGTTCGGGTTGCCCGTGACGATGCCTCCCGACACTGCGCACGTGAGAATCACGGGGCTTGCGGGCGTGACGGCAGCGGCGCGCGTGAACGCACGCGAGAGCGCAACGCCGGCGGGGCGGCTCACGCGGCTGGCGGGTGCAGGATCACTGCGTGAAAGTACCGCTGGCGGTCGACGGCAGCGCGCGGGAACCGATGACTCGCCGCAGCCGGCCGCCACGAACATCCGTCCAGTGCCGACCGGCCCTCTTTTTGCCGAGTACGGGGTCTGGGAGCATCTACCCCGTGGAGCTGCGCGTAGGCTTGGATCTGGTGTCGATCGCAGAGGTGCGGCGGTCCATCGCCAACCACGGGGAGCACTACCTCAGCCGGGTCTTCACCGAGCGTGAGGTCGCCGACTGCGGCGGCCCTGAGCTGGCGTCCGCGGCCGGCCTGGCAGGTCGCTTCGCCGCCAAGGAGGCCACGATCAAGGCGCTCGCGTCAAGCGACGACGCCACCCCCTGGGCCGACATCGAGGTCGTCCGCGGAGCGCGGGGCGAGCCCACTCTCCGCCTCGCCGGGCTGTTCGCCGATATTGCGCACGACGCGGGCCTTACCGGCTTTTCGGTGAGCATCACACACGAGGGTGAGTACGCAGCCGCGGCGGTAATCGCGTACCAGACCTTGAGAACTTCGGCCGTGGGTCGAATCATTGACGAATGATCGATGAGATCCGCCAGATTCTTCGTGACCATGGCCGGCTACCGGTGAACGTCGACGAGCTCGCGCCCCAGGACGACCTCTATCGCGCCGGGATGACCTCACACGCAAGCGTCAACGTGATGCTGGCATTGGAGGACCACTTCGACATCGAGTTTCCCGACCGGATGCTCACCCGCGGCGTGTTCGAGAGCATGTCCTCGATCGCCGCGGCCGTATCGGAGCTGAAGTCCGAGAGCGTTGCCCAGTGAGCGTCTACGTCGACAGAGACCAGGCGTTCCTCACGCGCGTGCGCCGCGTCGCCGACGAGGTTGCCGCCGCGAACGCCGACTCGGTCGACCGCGAGGCGCGCTTCCCGCAGGAGACAATCGACGCGTTGCGCGAGATTCGCGCACTGTCGGCAGCACTGCCCGACGAGTTCGGTGGCGAAGAGGTCAGTTTCGCGGCCGTCGCGGCCGCTTGCACCGAGCTCGGCAAACGTTGCGGGTCCAGCGCGATGGTCTTCGCCATGCACCAGATCAAGGTGATCACCCTCGCCCGCCACCTCGAAGGTGCTCCGTGGTTCGGCGGCTATCTCGAACGCGTCGCCAGCGAGCAGCGGCTTGTCGCTTCGGTGACGTCGGAGATCGGAACCGGCGGTGACATGGGCCGGTCGGTTGCGGCGCTCGGCATACCCGAGCAGGGAATCAGCACCTTCGAGAAGCAGGCGCCGACCGTCAGCTACGGCGCCCACGCCCAGGACTTCTTCATCACACTTCGACGCTCGCCCGAGGCGGAGCCCGGCGACCAGGTGGTCGCGCTCGGACTGGAGCATCAGGTCTCGCTCGAGCCCACCGGGACCTGGGACACCCTCGGGATGCGCGGCACTTGCTCCCCCGGCTTCGTGGTCCGGGGCGCAATCGCGCCGGAGCAGTGCCTGCAGATGCCGTTCGCGACCGTGATGGCGGAGTCGATCGTGCCGGTCACGCACATCCTCTGGGCACACCTTTGGCTGGGAATCGCGACCGACGCCTTCGACCGGGCCCGGGCCTTCGTGCGCGAGGCCGCGCGCCGCTCACCTGGCGAGACGCCCCCCTCGGCGATCCGCCTCTCGCACTTGATGAGCGAACTGTCGCTGCTTCGCGCCGAGGTCGCCTCGGCGCTCGAACAGTTCGTCCGCGCGGACGCCTCAGGCGACCGTTCCGAGCTGTCCACGATGGCCTCGGTCCTGCGTTTCAACAACGTGAAGATCGCTGCCTCGACGCAGGCCGCCGTTGTCTGCCAAGGCGCGCTCGCGCTCTGCGGGATCGTGGGATACAAAAACGACACTCCATACAGCGTCGGCCGGCACCTGCGCGACTCACTTTCGGCGAGCCTGATGATCGCCAACGAGCGAATCCACAACACAAACGCAGGCCTGCTGCTTATCGCCAAGGACGTCTAATGCCGTCCGCGCAGCCAGGTACGGCTGAGCAGCAAGCTCTGCTCGGAGACCTCGTGGAGCGGGGCCTGCTCGTGCCGAGCGCCGTGCCCGGGCTGTATGGGCGCGGGGCGCCGTTTGAGCGGATACGCGTGGCGCTCGCGGACCTCGTCACACGCGCCGCCGCGCCCGAACAGCCCGAGCCGATCGCCTTTCCTCCGTTGATCCCGCGACGAGACCTCGAGCTCGTCGGATACCTCAAAACGTTCCCGCACCTCGCGGGCAGCGTGTTCTCGTTCGAAGGCGACGAGCAGGCCGCCGCCAGCCAGAGCGAACTCGCAGCCGAGCACGCGGACTGGAGCGGCTACCAGTCGATGACCGACGTCGTGCTGACGCCCGCCGCCTGCTACCCCGTCTACCCCGCGATCGCCGCGCGTGGGCGGCTGCCGGTCGGCGGCGTCACAATCGACGCGGGCGCCGCATACGTCTTTCGTCATGAGCCGAGCAGCGACCCCGCCCGGATGCAGATGTTCCACCAGCGCGAGATGGTCCGGATCGGTGAGCCCGACGTCGTGCACGCTTGGCGCGAGACCTGGCGTGAGAAGGCGGTGGAGACCCTCTCCGGCCTCGGACTCGATGCCGAGCTCGAGCTCGCCAACGACCCGTTCTTCGGCCGCGCGGGACGAATGCTCGCCACGAGCCAGCGCGCCCAGGAGCTGAAGTTCGAGGTGACGACGCCAATCGCCGGACCCGGCAGGACCGCGGTGGCCTCGTTCAACTATCACCAGGACCACTTCGGCGAGGCCTTCCACATCGAGCTTCAGGACGGGTCACCCGCGCACTCAGCGTGCCTGGGATTCGGGCTCGAGCGGATCACGCTCGCGCTGTTTGCGGCACACGGGTTCTCGTTCGAGGATTGGCCGGAGAGCGTGCGGGGGCAACTGTGGCCGTGACCGCCGCCGGCAGCATCGCGCCCTGCCTGACCGGGCTTGACCCCGCGAACTACGTGCCGCACGCGCTGCACGGCAGCGACCGTGCCTACGTCGAATCCAACTGCTACCTCGACGTGATCATCGAGCTGCTGGCCGCGAGCGGCCGGGACCCGTTCGCGATGCTCGGCGGCGCGCTCCGTGTCGACTTCGAGGGCGACCAGTTCACCTTCCTGAAGCCGTGGCCCGAGGACCTGGAGCTGCTCTACGGAGTGGACATTCATGAGATGCAGCCGTACCGCAGCCTGCGCACGCAGGCCGTCGAACAGCTCGCGACGGGGCGGACCGTAATCGTCGAGCTCGACGCGTTCCACCTCCCCGATACGGCGGCCACCAGTTACGGGCGAGAGCACGTGAAGACGTCAGTCGCGATAGAGGCAATTGATGATCGAGGTGAGCGGCTGCGCTACTTCCACGGCACCGGCCTGCATGAACTGTCGGCGGGGGACTACCGCGGCGTCTTCGGCCTCGACGCACAGCCCGCGAGCGCGCTGCCGCCGTACCTGGAGCTCGTGCGCTTCGACGCGGCGGAGCAACTCCCGGACGAGGAGCTGCGACGCCGGGCGACAGACCTCACACGCCGGCACCTCGCGGCCAGGCCCGCTTCGAACCCGTTCGGCCGCTTCGGCGAGCGACTGTCAGCAGATCTGCCGACGCTGCTGGAGGCGGATCCCGACTATTACCACGACTATGCATTCGCGACCGTGCGGATGGCCGGCGCCGCCATGGAGCTCGCCGATACTCACGCCTGCTGGCTGCTCGGGTCCGCTGCTGCCGCAGCCCGCGCGGACCTCAGGCGGATCATCGACGGCTGCAAGGTGCTGTCGTTCCGGCTCGCACGCCGGCGCCCCTTCTCGCCGGAGGCCGAGATCGCGGAGATCGCGGGTGCATGGGATCGGGCGATGGGGGCCCTCGATGGTCTCCTCGCCTGAGGCCACGCTACCGGGCGCCGGCGGCCGCTCGCGGGTCGGCGCGCACGATGTGCAGCGCCTCGACGGCCTGTGGCGGGCTGCCCCGCAGAAGCCCGGAGCGCCGATGCCCGCGCCCGCGGGCCCGCACTGGATTGACGCGCCCGTCCCCGGCACCGCGGCCGGGGCGCTCGCACGTGCGGGGCAATGGCGCCCCGGAACCGAGACAGACCTGGACAGCGAGGACTGGTGGTTTTGCACGAGCTTCGACGCGGATGACCCGGTCGAGCCCCACGAACGCCTCGTGCTGCAGATCGGCGGCGTGGCCACCATCTGGGAAGCGTCGCTGAACGGGCTGCCGATCGCTGCCGGCACATCGATGTTCGAGACCGCCGAAGTCGACATCTCGAAGCTCGTCCGGCAGACCAACGAGCTCGTGATCGCTTGTCGGTCGCTCGCCGCCGAGCTGGCGACGCCCCGCCGTCCGCGGGCACGCTGGCGGACCCGTCTGGTGGCCGATAACGGCCTGCGCTTCCATCGGACGATGCTGCTCGGAAGACTGCCGGGGGTAGCTCCTGGGCCTGCGCCGGTCGGGCCGTGGCGCGGCGTCACCGTCTCGCGTCGACGACTCGTTGAGCTCTGCTCGCTGAGCGCGACGCCATCCCTCCGGGGCGCCGACGGCCTGCTCCAGGTCGCGGTCACGCTGCAGGGAATCGGCGACGCGAACACTGTCGAAGCGGTCACCGCCGAACTCGAGCGTGACGGCGCCATCTTCGAGTGCGACCTCGACCTCGCGGAGACCGAAGGGACCGTGGCGGCGGCAGGCGCGATCGAGGTTCCCGATGTTGCCCGCTGGTGGCCGCACACGCACGGCGAGCCCGCCCTCTACCGGCTGCGCCTGCGCGTCAGGACGGCCCGCGGGCAGACGCCCGTCGACTGCGGGACGGCCGGGTTCCGCGAGCTCGCTTCCGGCGGCACGGTCGAAGAGGACGGCATGGCACTGGCCGTGAACGGAACACCGGTGTTCGCGAGGGGCGCGGTGTGGACGCCGCCCGACCCGATCGGGCTGTCGCCGGACCCGGGGCTCGTGGAAGCTCAGCTGGAAGAGATGCGCGACGCCGGAATGAACATGGTCCGCATCCCGGGAACCGGGGCCTACGAGACGACCGCCTTCCACGATGCCTGCGACAGGCTGGGGATACTCGTCTGGCAGGACCTGCTGTTCGCGAACATGGACTACCCGGCGGGCGACCCACAACTGCGCCAAGTGATCGAACGCGAGGTGCGAGACGTGCTCGCCTCGCTGCACGGACGCCCGAGCCTTGCTGTCGTGTGCGGCAACAGCGAGGTCGACCAGCAGGTCGCGATGCTGGGCCTCGACCGAGAGCTCGCGCGGGGCGACCTGTTCGGGGATCTGATCCCTTCGCTCGTCGGAGAGTCGCGCGTCGACGCCGTGTTCGTGCCCTCCGCCCCGTGCGGCGGCGACCAGCCGTTCCGGCCGGGCAGCGGAGTCGGCACCTACTACGGCGTCGGCTGCTACGAGCTGGGACTCGACGATGCCCGCCGGGCGGACGTGCGCTTCGCCGCCGAGTGTTTGGCCTTCTCACACGTGCCCGGCGAGGAGGCGCTTGCCGAAATCGCGCCGGGGGAGCCGACCGGACCGCCTGGTGGGCATCCGCTCTGGAAGGCCGGCATACCGCGCGAGCACGGCGCGGATTGGGATTTCGAGGACATCCGAGACCACTACCTGGCACGTGTCTTCGGCATCGATGCGGCAGCAGTGCGGCACGTCGACAGGGACCGCTACCTGGCGCTGTCGCGCGTCCTGACCGGCGAGATCCTCGCCGAGGTCTTCGGTGAGTGGCGCAGGCAGCGCTCGTCCTGTAGCGGCGCCCTGGTCCTCTGGTGGCACGACCTGCTGCCCGGCGCCGGCTGGGGCCTGGTCGACCACCGCGGCCGACCCAAGGCCGCGCTGAAGATGCTCGCGCGCGTGCTTGCGCCGGTCGCCGTGTGGACGACCGACGAGCACCTCAACGGCGTCGCGGTGCACATCGCGAACGACGGCCCGCACCCGCTGGACGCCCAACTGCGCGTAGCGACATACCGTGACCGCGCACAGCTCGTAGACCAGGCGACGGTCGCGATCGACCTCGCGCCCCACGAGGGCATCGAGCTGGGCGTGGAGCAGATCATCGGGCGCTTCGTGGACGCCGCGTGGGCCTACCGTTTCTCGCACCCTGCGCAGGACCTGATCGTCGTCTCGCTCGAACGCGACGGCGAGCTCCTATCGCAAGCGATGCGCCACCCGGCGGGTTGGCCCCTGGAGCCCGAGCCGTGGAATCGTCTCGGGGCCACGGCAGCCGTGACGCCCGCCGGCGACGGCCTCTATGTCCTCGAAGTCACGGCCGAGCGCCTCGCGTACGGAGTGCGCGTGCATGCACCGGGCTTCCGCCCTTCGGACGACTGCTTCCCGGTCGAGCCGGGCGGCCGGCGCATCGTCACGTTGACCCCGACGGACGAGGCGACCGAACCGGCGGTGCGGCTCACGGCCGTCAACGCAAGTGGCTCCCTCCCGGCCGGAGCGCACCGTGAGTGAACGCGCCTTCTACCTCGACGGCCCCGTCGCGGGCGTGTTCGCGCTCCTGAACGAGCCGCGGAACGCCGGGACCGCAAGGCCAGTACTGCTGCTCGCCCCGTTCGGATGGGAGGACATGTGCTCATACCGCTCGCGGCGGGAATGGGCCCTGCATCTGGCGGCCGGCGGTCGAACCGTGTTGCGGATCGATCTGCCGGGCAGCGGCGACAGCGCCGGCCGGCCGGCCGACCCTGGACTCGTCGCCTCGTGGCTCGCGGCGGTCGAGATGGCCGCCCGCTGGCTGGCCGCCCGCACCGGCACCGATGCCGTCGCGGCGATCGGGCCCGGCCTCGGCGGCCTGCTGGCGTGCGCGGCCGCCAGCCGCGGCGCGCCGATCGACGAACTCGTGCTGTGGAACGCGCCCGCGTCGGGCCGGGCGGTCGTCCGCGCCGTGAAAGCCGCCGGAGTGATGGAAGTGTCGGCCAGGGGCGACGCCGCCGGCCGCCGCGACGACGGCACGCTTGCGGCGAGCGGTTACGCGCTGAGCGCCGCGACGGCTGGGGAACTTGCGGACCTGGGCGTCGGCGCTCCTGCGATCAGGCGGGCACTGCTGCTCGGCCGCGACGGACTGCCGGTCGACAAGGAGCTCGTCACGGCGCTCACGGCGGCACGTGTCGAGGTCTCCAGCGCCGACGGCCCAGGCTACGGCCAGATGACGATCGAGCCGCAGGATGCCCGGCCGCCCATGCAGGTATTCGAACTGGTCGACGAGTGGCTGTCCCCGCAGGCCGCCCCGCGCGAGTCACCCCCTGCCTGCCAGACGGTCGCGAAGGAGCAGCTCGAGCTCGACGGGCTTGCCGAACGGCCGCTGCGCATCGATTCGCCCTCCGGTCCGCTGTTCGGGATCCTCACCGAACCCGAGACCCGCAGCGGCGATCTGGCGGTCCTGTTTCTCAACGCCGGCCCGCAGCGGCGCAGCGGCCCGAACAGGATGTGGGTCGAGGCGGCGCGACGCTGGGCCGACGCCGGCGTGCCGTCGCTGCGCGTTGACCTGCGCGCGATCGGCGACAGCGACGGCGACGCCTCGGCGCTCGCACGAATCGACGCCTTCTACACCGACGCCTACGTCGCCCAGACGCACGCCGTGCTCGATGAGCTCGAGCGTCGGGGGCTCGGACCACGGATCATGGTGGTCGGGCTGTGCGCCGGCTGCTATTGGGCAACCCACGCGGCGCAGGCCGACCGTCGCATCACGACGCTCGCCCTGCTGAACCCCCGCAGCCTGGTATGGGATGAAGGCGCCACGGGGATGCGGCGGGCGAGGGAGCTGCGCCGGATGATGGCGCGGCGCTCGAGCTGGGCGCGGCTGCTGCGCGGACAGGTCACGCCCGCGCGGCACCTCGAAACGGCGCGCGCCGTCGCCACGGAGGCGCGCAGCGCGCCCGTGCGCATGGGCCGGCGGCTCGGCGGGCGCGGCCACACGGCGCATCCCGCGACCGAGCTGTTCGACGGGCTGCGCGATCAGGACCAACAGGTCACGCTGGTGTTCACAACCGACGAGCCGCTGCTCAACGAGCTGCGGGCACGCGGCCACGGTGACCTCTCCGACTGGCCGAACCTCAAGCTCGAAGAGATCGACACGGGAACCGAGGCCCACACGCTCGTGCCGCTCGGCGCGCAGCGGCGGGTTCACGAGATTCTCGATGCGACGCTCGCGTCGGCGCGCGATCAGCCGCGCGGCGACGGCGACGCCGCGAGCGCGTCGGCGATCTGATCCAGCCGCGACTCCCAGCTGTGCCCGCGGGCAGCCTGCGAGCGGGCCTGCCGCGCCTGCGCCGTGTCCGCGGCAAGCTCCTCTTCGATGCGCGCGGCGAACTGCTCAGCGGTCGCTGCCTTGGCGACCTCGGGGACGTCGGCCAGCGTCTCCATCGGCGTGGCGACGACCGGCGTGCCGGCAGCCAGGTACTCGTAGATTTTCATCGGAAAGACGCTGCGCATCTCGCCCTCGAGCAGGTACGGCACGATCGCCACGTCGGCGCCGCGCAGGACTTCCGGTAGCTGCTCGTAGGGGCGGTAGCCGAGCAACCGAGCGTTCGCCAGGCCGCGCAGCGCGCTGACGTCGGTGCGCGGGTCGCCCGGCCCCACAGGGCCGATCAGGGCAAAGCTCCACTGCGGACGGCTGCGAGCCAGCTCGACGAGCAGCGGGATGTCGATCTTGGCCGCGAGGATCGCACCGACGAACACGATGCGCGGACGGGGCAGCGCGTCGACCTGCGGGTCCACCGGCCCGGGCTCCAGCGCCCGGGCGAACAGCTCGGTGTCGGCCACGTTCGGACCGAAGTGGACGTTCGGGTTCAGCTCCCGCATTTTCGTCACGAGCTCGGGCGCACTCGCGATCACCGCGTCCGCACGGGGCGCGAAACGCCGCTCGGCGGAGAGGAAGTTGTCGGCGTCGATCCCCTCCTTGGCGGCGTGGTCGTCGTCGATGTAGTACAGGATCGCGGACGGTTTGAGAACGTCGATCAGTACCTCGGCCTGGGGCACGAACGCCCAGAGCAGCGGTTCGCGCATGCCAAGGCGGCGCACCGCCCAGCGCACGTAGCCGGTCAGCAGGGCCCCGTTCAAGCGCCGCAGCGCCTCGTTGGTGTGCAGCGGTACGACGAGCGGCGAGAGCACGTGCAGTCCGTCGACTTCGCGCAAGGGATGGGCCGCGCTGACCAGTCGGCGGCCGATCCGCGAGATGTCACGTGCCGCCAACTGCGGGCGGCGCAGGCCGAGCGACTCGACGAACAGGATCCGGTTATCGCGAGCGGCGCGGACGAGCAGATGCTGCTGGTTGGTGAGCAGGTCCGTCTGCCAGTCCGAGAAGCCCACGCACACGATGTCGCGGCCGACGAGCCTCACGTCGCAATCCTCTGGGCGAGCGACTCGATCGAGTATTCGGCTTCCGCGAGCGCGCGGCCGGCCGCCGCGAGTTGGCCGCCGCCGCCGGCGAGCACACGCAGGATCGCCGCCGCGAGGGCGCCGGCGTCGGCGCCTTCCTCGTAGTGCACGCCGGCGACCACCTCAAGGCCTCGCGCGGCGAGCGGCGTCGCCACCACGGGCACGCCGTAGGCGAGTGCTTCGACGAATTTCAGCGGGCTCCCCGCGCCCTCGAGCAGCGGCACCACAGCACAGTCGGCACCCTCGTAGAGCGGCGTGAGGTCATCGACAAAGCCGCAGGAGACGACCCGCGGGTCCGCGGGGATCCAGTGTCCTATTTCGCGCCCCGCGATCAGCAGTCGCGCCTGCGGGCGTTCACGCCATACACGCGGCATCACCTCGTCGGCGAGCAGGCGACGCGCGTCGCGGTTGGGCTGGTAGGTGAAGTCCCCGACCATGAACAGCGTGCCGGCTTCGGGTGCGGCGGGCACCGCGGAGGTCCGCGGCACGATCGCCGTGACATCCACGACGTTGGGCACGTAACGCACGCGGGAACCCGGGGCGAGTGCTTCGGCGGCCTCTACGTCGCGGCGACTGACCATCCACGACTCGCTCGCAGCGCCGATGATGCGCTGCTCGAAGCGGCGCATCCGCTCGCGTGCGGCGGACTCGCCGCGTCCCTTGTCGCGAACGTAGTCGGACTCGATGTTGTGCGCGTTGTAGATCACGGGCCTGCGTCTGCTCATCGGCAGCATCGCGGTGGCCGCATTAACGTCGGCGACGATCACCCGGCCGCGGCCCGGCGCCGTTGCCAAACGCTCGGCGGCGGCGACGAGCTCGGGGCTCACCGCACGACACCACGACGGCGGTGCGCCCTGCGCGCGCTTTGCCGCATAGAGTGCCGCGCGGCGCAGGCCGCGCGAGGGCACCGCCTTGTGGAACCTCGCGTTCGCGATCTCGAGGTACTCCGCGCACGGCTCGCCCGAGTCGTGCGGGACGTACAGCACGTCGACCTCCCCGAGCAGCGCAAGTGCGCGCACACACGCGTAGTTGCGCATGTCGCGGCCGGTGCCGAGGTTCGGCGCGTACGTGCTGACGTACAGTGCACGGCCGGCGCTCAACTGGGCACCCCGCGCGGGAGCGTCGCTGCCTGCTCTGGCGGCGTGCCGGCGGGCACGCGAAGCTCGCCCCGCAGCTCCGGCGGGAGCAGACCTGCGAATGCGCGCGCCGCGCGCCCGAACGGGACGAGGGCGTCGATCGGCCTTAGCTGCGCCTCTGCGTCGAGAGCACGGACAACCGCCCCGGGCCAGCGGCGGGCGGGTCGACGCACGCGCAGATCGGCGTCCGCTTCGATGCCGGCCACGAGGACCGCGTCGGCGCCGGCCGCGCGCGCCGCGGCGAGCCAGCTGCGGGCCTTGAGCGCGGAGCGCTCGTCGAGCGCGAGCCCGACGAGCCGCAACGATCCGACGTCGAACCGCCGCGACCCGTAATGCCCACGGTCTCCGGTGCCCGATTGCCCGTAGGCCCCGTCGCCGCGGGAGAGCAGGTGCATCGCCCAGACCGATGAGTCCGTGCCGACGTCGAGGCCGATCTTCGCCAGTCCGGGCAGGCCGTCGCGCCAGCCGCCGTCGACCGTCAGGCGGTAGAGAAGCTTGACGACGGGACGCACGATGATCCCGGCGAGGTATTCGGCGCCGCTGCGTCGCCCGGTCATCTGCGCGGCCTCTAGCCGGGCATAGCGCCACGCGTCGCCAATCGCTTCGCGCCAGGTCGTCGCCAGCAGGTGTTCGAGCTCACCCTCGAAGGGGTGGACTTCGCCGACGGGCGCGAAGCCCTCGTGGACCGTGCGGCGCTCGTCGTGTCTGTAGGTGCCGCGACGTACCAGCCGGTGGCTGTACTTCGGGTACTTGGCCGACTGTCCGAGACGGTGGCCGACGAGAATTTCCCGGCGTGGAATGGCGGCGATATCGATCCCCCCGGGCGGGTCCGCGAGGAACGCGAGCAGCTCGTCGCGCAGGGCGCCGCTCACGCGTTCGTCGGCGTCGACCTCTAGCACCCAGTCGCACTTCGCGCTGTCGAGCGCGACGTTCCGCTGCGCGGCGAAGCCAAGCCACGGCTGCTCGACCACGCGCGCGCCATGCCGTCTGGCGATCTCGACCGTACGGTCGGCCGAAGCGCTGTCGACGACGATCAGCTCATCAGCGAACGCGAGGCTGCCGAGGCAATCCGGTAGCGCGGTCTCCTCGTTCTTCGTGATCAGGCACGCGGACAGCGTGGCACGGACCGGCTTTGGGGTGGCCTCGCCCATACGCCGAGATGATGAAGCATGGCCGCACCCGCAACCGACACGTGCAGTGCAGGATTGCGGGAAGCGCCCGCGGTAGATTCTGCCGGTGGAGGGACCTGCGGCCCAGGCCGAGGATCGACCGGAATCAAACGCACCAGCGCTGTCCGAAGGTTCGGGCGTTCCCAGCGGTCCTGACGCCGCCACCGCGGGCCGCGACGCGACCCTTCAGGTCATCGCCCGCGCAGTGAACCTCGGCTTGGGCGTGCTTGTGACCGCGATGATCGCGCGCACGCTCGGCACCGAAGGCTACGGCGAGTGGGCGACGCTGCTCGCCGCGGTCGGGCTGATTGGCTACCTCGCGACGTTCGGCTTGGAAAGCGTCGCGATCCGCGAGGCGGCCCGAGACCGCGAAGCCGAGCACGAGTGGCTCGGCGCCATCATTCTCGCCCGCCTGTACATGATCGTTCCGGCCGCGGCGCTGACCGCGCTGGCGGTGACGCTCCTCAGCCACGGACACGAGATGCTCGTAGCGGGGCTGATCCTTGTCCTGCTGACGCCGTTCAACGGCTTCAACGTCGTGCAGCTCGTCTTCCAGCTACGAGTCGACAACCGGGTACCGATGCTCGTGCTCACGCTCCGGAGCGTGCTGTGGGCCCTGTTCGTGCTCTATGTGTTCCTTACGCAAGGGACGCTCGTCGAACTGGCGATCGGTCTCGCCGCGACGACCGCGATCGGCGCGCTGGTGCTCGTTCTCGCGGCGCGGCGAGCCGCGCCGCGAGCTCTGCGCCCGTCGCGCAAGCAACTATCCCGGCTGCTCAAGGACGGAATCCCCGTTGGCATCGCCGGGATCTTCGTGATCGTCTACGCCCGCGTCGACCAGCTTCTCGTCTACCAGCTGCGCGGCGGCCATCAGGCCGGCCTCTACGGAAGCGTCTACGGAATCCTCGAACAGGCGCAATTCGTGCCGATCTCGATCATCACTGCAATCGGACCGGTGCTCGCGGCCTCGTGGCCCGGCAACCGGGACCGTCTCGTGCACGCCGCGGTCGCAAGCGCCGAGGCCTTGGCGATCATCTCGTTCGGCGCCCTGGCATTCGCGACGGTGGCGGCGGAACCCCTCGTCAGGCTGGTCTTCGGTCCCGGCTTCAGCCAGGCCGCGCCCGCGCTGCCGGTTCTCGGTGCGGCGATGGTGTTCATCGGCTTCAACTACATCAGCGACAACCTGATCGTCGTCACGGGGCGCCAGCGGGTTCGCATCGTCATAAGCACGGTCGCGCTCATCGTCAACGTCGCGGGGAACCTGATCCTGATCCCCGCCGTCGGCTTCATGGGCGCAGCCTGGATGACCTTCGGAACGGAGGTCGTCGTCTTCGTCGGTGGCCTTTGGATCGTGATGGCCGTGCTCAAGCTGTCTCGGCCACCGAGCGGGCGCCTCGGGCGCACCCTGTGCTGCGCACTGCTGCTTGGAGCGCTGCTCGCGCTCGTGCAGTCACTTGGAGGATCGCTGCTCGCGCTCGCGCTCACGGCAGCTGCGGCGTATCCGGCTTTGCTGTTCGGCCTGCGCGCTGCCACCCCCGCGGAGCTTCGGGCGTTGCTCGGGCGGCGCGTCTCGCTCTGACGGCCGCAGACGCGTCGCCCGACCCGTACCAGCTGCCCGCTACGCTGCCGCGGCGTGCGCATCCTGATCGTCTCCAACCTGTACCCGCCGGCCGCGGTCGGCGGCTATGAGGTCGAGTGTTCGGGTGTCGCCGAGCGGCTCGCCGAGAACCACGAGGTCATCGTCCTGACCTCAGCGATGCCCGGCGCCGCGATGCCCTCTGCCAATGTGCGCCGGGAGCTGACATTCCTGTCGGTCGACGAGCGCGGGGCGCTCCGGGCGCCGGGGGCGGCGATCTCGGCTGTCCGCGCGGCACGCGCGGCGCTCGCTTGGAACCCCGACCTCGTCTACGCGTGGAACTGCGCCGCGATACCGCAGGCCGCAGTGCGGGTGATCGCCGACAGCGGCACGCCGCTGGCGTTCAGGGTCTGCGAGCACTGGTTCGCGCGGCTGTTCCTCAGCGACCAGTTCCTGCGCGAGCTGCTCCCGGCGCGGCGCTCAGCGGCGCGCAGCGCATGGTCGCTCGGCTGCCGGGCGCTGAACCGCCTGCCGGCGCTGCGGCTCGACCCGACCGCCCCGCTTCGCACCGCGGTCTCGTGGAACTCGGACACAATGCGCCGGATGGCTCATCCGCCGCCGTTCGCCGACGTCGTGGCCGGCGGCGTGTGCCACTCGGTGCCGCGCTACGGCGACCTCTACGCAGCCGCTGACCGACATCCTGTAGCCGAGCCGACGATTGTGTTCGTCGGGAGGGTGACTGCCGTCAAGGGAGTCGACGTGGCGATCGAGGCACTCGCCCTGCTCGACCGCGAGCACGGGATACGGGCATGCCTGGACGTCGCCGGGCCGGACGACGGGGATTACGGCAGGCAGATGCGCCAGCTCGCCGAACGCCTCGGCGTCGCGGACCGGGTTCGATGGCGCGGCCCGATGCCGCCGCCCGAACTCGCCGAGCTGGTCGCCGGGGCGAGCGCGATGATCGTGCCCTCGACGTGGGATGAGCCGTTCCCGCTGGTCACCATCGAGGGCGCACTGGCACGCGTTCCGCTCGTGGCCTCGAACGTCGGTGGGATACCGGAGGGTATGCGTCCGGAGGAGCACGCGCTGTTCTTCGAGCGCGGCGACGCGCACGGTGCAGCCGCCGCCCTGACGCGCACGCTGCGCGAGGTCCAGCAGACAGCGGCCCGCGTCGAACGGGCCCGCGTCCGCGCCGAGCAGTTCCGGATCGGCCCCTACCTGGAGGCCCAGGAACGCTTCGTGATCGAGGCCCACGCCGCGCTCACGGCATCACGCCCACAGTCGACGTAGCCGCGCCCGGCGGCGGGCGGCGGTCCAGTCGAACATCCCGTCGCTGAGTTCGTAGTCGCCGAGCTGGTCATCGCTGACCGTGCCGGCTTCGATCTGCGCGATGATCGCCGGCAGCGCGGCGTAGAACTCGTCGGAACGGTACGGCGGGTGAACCGACCAGATCCCCGGGTCGCGTCCGAGGAAGTCGACCCGCCGCATGCCGGCGGCGACCATCGCATCCCCGATCGCCAGCTCCGCCGCACGGTAAGGCGGATTGCCGTGCAGCCGGGCCTTGGCGGCCGCGACCGGGCGCACGGGGCCGAGCAGCGGTATCGGGCAGACGCGCTCGACGAGCCGGCTGCGATCGATCATGAAGATCCGGCTGCTCAGGGAGTCGAAGCTGTAGGCCGGCGAGTCGAGCGGGTAGGTTTCGCCGCTCTGGCGTCGCAGCCGGCCGTCGGACGCGGGCGGCCCCGGCAGCGGGCCGCAGGCCAGGACAGCGGCGTCGCGCGCGAGCAGCTCACATCCTTCCCCGACCCACGTCTGGCTCGCGCCGCCGAACATGACGTCGCTGTCCATGTGGACGATCAGGTCGAAGCGGGCCTCGTGCAGTCCGGCGAAGTACGGGTAGTACGGAGCGCCCTTGGTGTCCTTCGGCGGGACCGGCCTGCCGCCGGTGAACGTCTCGGCGACGGCGGCCGCCGCGGCCGGCGAGTAGTCGACCTCGGCCACGCGGGCGTGCGAGTGCCGGGCGCAAAGCGACGCGAGCAGTTCCTCCATCGGTCCGCGGCGCTCCTGCCAGCCCTCACCGAACCGCCCGCCCCGCTCGGTGCGGTGCAGGTCGTACGTGAACAGAATCTCCTGCACCTGGCCGCCCCACGCGCCGAGCTGGTGCGCGAGCGTGTATCTGGCGTGGGGGAAGTCGGTCGGCGCGACGTTGATCTGGAGCGTGACCTCGCTTGGCCCCATCGAGACGGTCACCCTACCAGCCGCCCACGTGGTCACCGCCGGCCTGCGTCCCCCCGCCGGGCCGCATCCTTGGCGGCCCGCGGGGCGAGTTGGCGGCCCTTGACTAGAGACCTTCGCTTTCGGCGAGGCTCGCCGAATGGGCGGGAAGCGCCGGCTTTTCGGAGTACTGCGAGACCGATTCGGCAAACACCGCGGCTGACGGGCGGGCCTGGAGCGGCCACTTGTACAGGCCGTAGCCGCCTTCGGGAGTGTCGATCCCCTCGTAAAGGTAGATCGACTGCAATCCCCATTCAGAGGCCTGCCGGATGTACTGGCGAATGTCGGCCGCCTGTTCGGCTTCAGTCACCGCGGCGTTGCCGTCATCGCCCTGCCAGACCGGCTGGCCCACCTCCGTGATGTTGAACGGCGCATAGATGTTGTCCTGCTTCATGTAGCTGATCATCCGCGGAACGGTCGCCCAGCCCGGCTGGTACTGCCCCGAGCCAAAACCGTCGGCGGTCATTGGACCGTAGGCGTGGAAGCTCCAGGCATCGGGGACGTAGCCGAGCGCGTGCACGAACATCACTCCCCAGCCACCGCTGGATTCCCACTGCGACCATTTGCCGGTTGCTTCGTCGTAGGCGTCGGTCCAGACGTCGGCGAGCAGCTTGATCCCGGTGCCCGCCAGCACCTTGTGCGCGGCCGCGTACTGCGCGGCGTATTCCGCGGGCGTCGAGGAGTGGTAGTAGACCTCGTTACCCAATTCGACTTCGGTCAGGCCGAGTTCCTTCATGTGCGGCACGTATTCGGCGATGCCCTGTGCCACCGCGGCGGGCGGCATCCCGTGGAGCCCCGGGTTGTAGAGGATCAGCGGCGTAATCCCCTCGTGCACCAGTTCGCTGGGCTGCGCCCATCCTTCGGGACCGATCGCGACCCGCGTGAACCGCACGCCGGTCTGCTGGCGGATCGTTTCGGCGGCCTGCGCGCCCCAGCCCACGACCCCTCCGATGAGGCCGACTTTCAGGGACTGGGCTGCGGATTCCACCGGCGGCGGGACGGTTTCTTCGGTGACGGGCGGCGGCTGCGGCGCGGGCGGGCCGGAGTGGCGCCTGCCGATCGAGGTGCCGGCGCCTTCGACGCGTTCGATGTTCCCGCGCCAGCCGTAGACGACCGTGATCGCCGGGGCCCAGGCGCTGCCGCGCATCGCCGCGCGCACGGTAAAGCGCACCGTCGCCGCCCGCGCGGGCGGCAACTTCACGGACGTGTGCCGCACGACGCGGTGCACACGGCGGGCCGGGTACTCGATGCTGAGCACGTAGCTCCGCGCTCCCCGCGCTCCGCTCCACACGAGCCTTCGGCCCCGAACCGTCAGCGAGAGCCGGCTTGCGGCGTGCCGCTGCGTGTGCGTGCCTGCCGCGCTGGATCTTGGCACGACGATCGCCGCGAGCATTGTGAGCAGCAGGGCCAGGGCGATCATTGCCTTGAGTGGACGCTCGCGGTGAGTCATGACGGTCCTCCTTCGGTGGCCGGGCTGTCTGCGAGAGACCCCTGGCTTTGCGACCCCGCCTCGCGACGGGTGTGCCGTTTCGTGGATTTGTTGAGCTTTGACGAGCTTTCGGAGGCTCTGGGGGGCCGCCGCCGCTCGGCGGAGATGGGGATCTTTCCTGGGTCGCCGGATGCTTCGCGCTCTACTCATCCATCGGCCCGGCGCGGGATCTGCTTAAGGCCGCTGAGGGACACTCGACAACCGTGCGGGATCCGTTGCAGCCCGGCCGAGTGCCCGGCCGGGGCGAATATCATGCTTCTCGCCGCAAGGCCTCAGCTAGCTGGCAATCGCGGCACATCTCAAGTCGTCGATCCACGCCGACGATGGGAATCTTGGTCGCCCCGCCCTCGGACCAGAACGGATCAAGCAAGGCATGAGCGAAAATGCAAACTCGACTCCGCCGCGACGCCACAGCCTCGCGGGCGACGCGAGCCTGCTCGCACGGAACTGGAGGCTGGTCGCGGGCATCTTGCTGGTGAGCCTGGCCATCTTCGGGGTCGCGCACCTGCGGTCAGCGAAGAGCTATGCGGCGACGGCGAGCGTCGCGTTCCAGAACTCGACGCTCTCGCAGGCGGGCCTGAACATCGCGCCGGCGGGGAGCAGCGAACCGCAGCGCGAAGCAGATACCGAGGTCTACATCGCCCACTCGGCCGAAGTGGCCGAAGCGGTCCGCGCGACGGTCCCCGCCGCACACGCCGAGAGCGCCAGCGAACTGCTCAGCCAAGTCAAGGTCGAAGCCGCACCGACCGCGGACGTGCTGAACATCATCGCCACGACGGACGATCCGCAGCTGTCCGCGGAACTTGCGAATGCATTCGCAGACCAGTACATCGGCTTCCAGGCCAAGGCTCAGCTGGCGGGCATCGAAACGGCGCAGGCAGCCCTCGAACGACAGATCCGCGCCCTGCCCGCGGGCTCGAGCCGGCGGGAAACGCTTGAGACGGCCCTGGCCCGCATCCAATCCTTGCGGGCGGTGGCCGGCGGCAGCGCCAATGTGATCAGCCGCGCGACGCCGCCGACTGCGCCCAGCGGAAGCGGGTGGTCGGTGACGATCGTGATCGCACTTCTGGTCGGCTTCGCGATCGCGTTCCTGGTCGTGCTGGCCCGCGAGACGTTCAACCGCCGCGTGCGCACAGTCGAAGACTTCAAGTCGGCCTACGGGTACGCCGTGCTGGCGACGGTTCCGACCAGCGACCAGCCGGTCGTGCCGTCCGCGCACTCGCCCCTGCTCGAGCCCTACAGGATCCTGCGCAGCGCCGTCGACTACGCAGCGATGTCGCGCGAGCTTGACTGCGTGCTGATCACCAGCGCCGTCGATGGAGAGGGGAAGTCGACGGTCGCAATCAACCTCGCCCGCGCACTCGCCCTGAGCGGTCGGGCGACAGTCCTGGCCGAGTTCGACCTTCGCCGCCCCGCCGCGGTCGGCACCTACGCGCTCGACTCGGAGCGCGGCCTGACAACTGTGCTTGCCGGCGAAGCGGCGCTCTATGACGTCCTCGTCCAGCCGGAGCGTTCGCTGCCGAACCTGCGGTTGCTGCCTTCCGGGGCGCTCGTGAGCAATCCGTCGGAGCTGCTGCGCAGTCAGGCCGTCGGCCGGCTGCTGTCGGACCTCACGCGCGACGGCACGATGGTGATCATCGACTCGGCGCCGCTGAATCCCGTCGCCGACACGCAGGGACTGCTAGTCGAGCACGAGATCGATGGCGTCGTCCTCGTCGCCCGCCTCGACGGCACCACGCTCGAAGAGGCCGAGCAGGCGCGCTCGATTCTCGACCAGCGCGGTATCGAGCCGATCGGCCTCGTGGTGACCCACGTTCGCGACGTCGCGGGCGCCAACTATGGCTCGCGTCCGCCGGCCGACCCCGCGCGCACCGGCTCGTCGGGACAGTCGGCCCGCCGTCCCGCGAGCACAGCGCGCCAGGGCAGCCCAGCCGGTGCGCCCTGACGCGGAACTCGGCGCGCCGGCCGCACGGCCGGGCCCTCGCCGCCGTAGGGCCACGTGAGGCGACGGTGCGGACCGGGGTAAACGTGCTGCACGGCGGGCCACCGGCCGCGCGAGTCGCTACCGCTGCCGCCCTGCTCGCGGCGGCGGTGCTCGCGGCCGCGGCCGCGAAGCTCGGGGTCGCCGGTCTGGCAGTTCCGCTGCTGATCGGCGCAGGCGCCGTGGCTCTGTTCTCGCCCACGGTCGCGCTAACCGGCCTCGGCGCCCTGGCAATCATCTGCGAGGGCCCGGAATTCGGCATCGCGAGCGTCACCGGCCACCTCTACCAGCCGCTCTACCACGACATCACGCCGCTCGACGCCGTTGTCGGCCTCGCGGTCATCTCGTCGCTGCTCGCGGTCGTGCGCGACGGTCGCAAGATCTACATCCCTCGCGCGCTCCTCGTGCCGACTGTCATTCTCGCGCTGGCGATGGCGGCGGGGATCGCCGTCGGCCACGCCAATGGCACGAACCTGCGCTTTTCGGTCTTCAGCGAGCATGTACTCGCCTACATCCTGCTGCTGCCGATCGCCGTCGCGAACCTCGACATCAACGAGCGCATGGTCAAGCGCCTGCTCGGCGGCGCGTACGCCCTCGCCGTCCTGAAGGCCGTCGAGGGGCTCGCCGAGATCTCGCTGCACCTCGGGCGGACGGTCGAAGGCACGACCACGCTCACCTACTACGAACCGGCGACGAACTGGGTGATCATGATGGCGCTGCTGGCGCTGGTCGCGGCGTGGATCGTCGGCCCGCGACCTCCGCTTTGGATGCTCCTGGGCAGTCCGCTGCTGGCGACGTGCCTGATGTTCTCCTACCGGCGCTCCTTCTGGATCGCAACGGTCCTCGCGCTGATCCTGATCGTGCTGTTCGCGAGCACGCCAAGGGCAAGAAGGGTGCTCGTCCCCGCGGGCGTGCTTATCGCATTCGCGGTCTGGCTACTCGCCAACACGGGGTTCCAATCGAATCTGCCGGTCGTCAAGCGCCTGGACACGATCTCGGCGAGCAAGCTCGAAGCGAATCGGGAGGACCGCTACCGGATCGATGAGCGGGCAAACGTAGTCGCCGAAATCGAGCGGCATCCGATAACCGGGGTCGGTTCCGGTGGGACCTGGCAGGCCACCGCCGCGCCGCTGCCGGTCGAACATGAAGAAGGCCGCGCCTACGTCCACTTCGCGGTGCTGCTCTACTGGCTGAAGCTCGGGATCCTCGGACTCGCCGCGTACGTCTCGATCATCTTCGGCAGCGCGCTGATCGGCTGGCGCGCCTGGCGCGCGGCCGCCGACCCGCCGATGCGCGCGTTCGGACTCGCGTCGGCGTGCGCGGTCGCTGGCCTGGCGGTGATGGACACCACGGCGAGCTTCACGGGCGTCGAAGCACGTTTCACCGCGATCTTCGGCCTGCAGCTCGGCCTGCTCGCGGTGCTCGCCGCGCGACATCCGGCCGAGCTGGGCACCCGCCGATGAGCGCCGCGCCAATCCAGGAGGACACCGCCGTCGAGCGGCTACGCGCACGCTTCCCGCGGGTCGCGATCGTCCACGAGTGGCTGACGATCCCCGGGGGTTCGGAGCAGGTCGTGCTTGAGCTGCTCGAGCTGTTCCCGGACGCAGAGATCTTCACGTCGATCTACGATCCCGCTCCCTGGCCGGACCGCCTGCGTGCACGGCCGGTCCACGTCTCGGCACTCGACCGGATACCTGGCGCGCGCCGCAACTACCCGCGGCTGCTGCCGCTGATGGACCTCGCCTTTCGCCGCTTCGACCTGCGGGGCTTCGACCTGGTCGTCTCGAGCAACCACGCCTGCGCGAAGAACGTCCGTGTCCCGCCCGGGACGTTGCACGTCTGTTATTGCCACACGCCGATGCGCTACGCCTGGGAGGAGAACTTCCTCGAAGGCGAGCAAGTCGGGCACGCGGGCCGGCTCATCCTGCCCCCGCTGCTGGGTCACATGCGACGGCGGGACCTGGCGGGATCGCGCTCACCCGACATCTTCGTCGCGAACTCGGCGCACGTCGCAGACCGGATCGCCCGGTTCTACGGGCGCACATCGCGGGTCGTCCATCCCCCGGTCGATGTCGAGCGCTTCCTGTCGCTCGCACGCCGGCCGCGCAACCGGTACGTGGTCTTCGGGCGCGTCGTCCCCTACAAGCGCGTTGACCTTGCGGTCCAGGCATGCGCCGACGCGGGAATCCCGCTGACCGTCGCGGGGGACGGCCGCGCGCTCGAGGCGATCCGCGCCGGGCTCGGACAGTCCAGCGACGTGCGCTTGCTCGGAAGAATCACCGACGAGGCCCGCGACGAGCTGTTCTCGCAGGCGCGCGCGCTGGTCTTTCCCGGCGAGGAGGACTTCGGGATCGTCCCGGTGGAGGCGCAGGCCGCGGGCGTGCCGGTCGTCGCGTACGGCGTCGGCGGGGCGCTGGAGACCGTCGTCGACGGGCGCACCGGCGTCCTGTTCCCCGAGCAGACCACCGACTCGCTGATCGCGGCGATCGCGCGGCTGGAGGCGCTCGATCTGCCTGAGCGGGAGATCCGTGCGAATGCGCGCCGCTTCGGTCGCGAGCGCTTCCGCCGCGAGCTTGCCACGGTGATCCTCGAAGCCTCCGGCCCGTCCGACGGCCCCGACGACGGTGCAACTGCGAGCGCCGCTGGGCAGCGAGACGACGTTCGCGTCGCGACCGGTCCGCCCACGGCGCCTTGACGAGCGCCGCGGTGCCGGTGCGCGTCGTGCGACGGCGCTAGTCGGCGTGCTCGAAGAGCGACTTGAACGTCAGCAAGAGGATCTTCAGGTCCAAGCCGAGTGACCAGTGTGCGATGTAGTAGTTGTCCCACTCCACGCGATCCGCGATCGAGCTCTGGCCCCGCAGGCCATGAACCTGGGCCCATCCGGTGATCCCCGACTTGACTCGGTGGCGATCGCCGTAGCGGCGAATGTCCTGGCGGAACACCTCGACGAACTCCGGTCGCTCGGGCCGCGGACCGACGAGGCTCATGTCGCCGCGCAAGACGTTGAGCAGCTGAGGCAGCTCATCGATCGAAGTCGCGCGCATGAAGCGCCCGATCCTCGTCCGGCGGTCGACCCCCTCGACGCCGCCGGGCGCCGTGCCGGGATCCGGCACGAACGCCGCACAGGCAGCCTCCTCATGCGGATCGGCCTCGCGCATCGACCGGAACTTGTAGAGGTCGAACAGCTTCCCGTCGCGCCCGACGCGCGCCTGTCTGAAGAGGATCGGCCCGGGAGATCCGAGGCGCACAGCGACCGCACACGCGAGCAGCAACGGCGAGAGCAGCACCAGCAGCAGCGCCGCTAGGACGAAGTCGAGGGTGTGCTTGACCGCAAACTGAACGCCGCGCGGGTCGACGATCGAGAAGGACATCAGCGGGATCCCCCCGACCGTGTCGTAGACGACGCGATGGTTGATCGTCTCAAACATTCGCGGCACAACCGCGACGTCGACGCCGAGCTCTTGGCTGCGTTGGACGAGTCGGCTGATCCGGGCGTCGGTCACCGACGAAAACGCGACAATGATGTTGCTCGCCCCGGTCTGCTCGATGGCCCGGTCCAGGTCGTCGACCGTTCCAAGCAGCGGTGCCTCCCGCCCCCCGACCTCTGCGTCGAGCGGCGGATCATCGTCCAGGAAGCCGACCGGCACCAGGCCGTACTCGGGATTCGTCTCGAGGCGGCGGGCGAGTTGGGCGCCGACGAGGCCGGCACCGACGATGACCACCGGCTGACCGACGAGGCGCAGCGCGCGCGCTCGCCGTTGCAGGACGTAGAGCGTGAGGCGGCCGACGCCGACCGCGACCAGCGCAAAGGCCCACGCTCTCAGCCACGGGGGCTGGCTCGGATCTGCGCCGTTGAAGAGTCGGCCGGCCACCGCGACCGTCATTGCCGCGACCGAGACGGCGCTCAGGAGCGGGAACGCCATGTCGAGCGCGATTGCGTGCAGCTTCGTGCGGTAGACGCCGCGCAGGTGTGAGAAGAGAACGATCAGCGGTGGCAGCGCGAGAAGCGGGGCGCGAACGCCGTCAACGTCCGCGACAGCGGCGGGGCCGCCGAGCGCCAGGACCACCGCGACCGTGGCGAGCACGAAGTCGACCGTCGGCTGCAGGATCTGCCAGCCGCGGCCCTCGAGCGCCCAATGTGCGATCCCCCGCGATCCGGTCGGTGCGAGCGCGACTGGTTCGGGCGCCGCGGAACCGCGGATCGCGGGTGCCGCTCCGGGGTGAGCGCTTGCGGCCGCCGTCAGGCGTACTTCATCGCGAGATTGTCGCTGCCGAACGTTCAAAGTTGGGCGATACATGCGTCCTTGCAAGCCTCGCGTCGGTGTGGTAATCCATGAAGTGGAGCGGTCTTATGAACATTCTGCGTTCGGCGCCAAGATCGCCCGGCTTCCGCCGGTCGCGTCTCGGCCGTCCCTACGAGTGGCAATCCCTCGCCGGGGACGAAGGTACATCAGCCCAAAAAGCGCGTCGAGGGACGAATTCAGTCTTGCAAGCGCCGTTGCAGCCGCAGGGCCGGCAGGGGCGCCACCGACGCGGCGCCGAAGCCGGCGCGGTCCACGTCGGCGACCGCGCCCACGGCGAGGTCTGATGTCGAGGGAGAGTTTGTGCGGCCACGCGTATCGACTCCAGCCCGGAGGCACAGACGCCAGGCGATTGGATAAGCAGGCGCAACCGAACGTGTAGCGCCATCGAAATCGCCAGCCGGAGAGAGCCCGCGGCAGCCGCGCGTCGTGCGCTGCAAGCGCTCTACCTCGATTGGCGGACGCCGCGACTTCGTGCCATCGTCACGGCCATGGCGACGTCGACATCGAGCGCGGCACAGGCGGGCGCCCGCGCCGGCGCGACGCGCAGTGCCGGGACCGACGCGTGGTCGATCCGGCCGTTGTACGCGGTTCTCGCGCTGACCGTCGTCGGCGCGGCGCTCCGCATCGCGACTGCCGACGTCCAGAGCCTCAACGTCGATGAAGCCGACACCTTCATCCTGCTGCACCGGAGCTTCACGGGGATGCTCACCCACATCGTCGACACGGAGTCATCCCCGCCGCTCTACTACTCCCTGGCCTGGGTCTGGACGAGGATCTTCGGTCTCACGACGTTCGGCCTGCGTTCGTTCTCCGCCGTGGTGGGCACGCTGACGATCCCGGTCATGTACATGGCGGGCCGCCAGACGAGCGTGCGCGTCGGCCTCTGGGCCGCTGCGCTGACGACGTTCAGCTCGTCAATGTTCTTCTTCTCGCAGGAGACGCGGTGCTACCCGCTGCTGGTGCTGTTCGTGGCGGCGGCCTACATCTACTGGCGCCGAGCGATGACAGATCGGGACACGCGCAGCCTGGTCACCTGGGGCGTCCTGATGTCGCTCGCACTCCTGACCCATTACTTCGCCGCGTTCGTCTTTCTGCCCCAGGCGATCCTGCTCTACCGCCGTGTGGGAATTCGCAGGCTCGTCGTACCGGCCGGGCTCTTCTGCCTGGTCGGTCTGGCGCTCATCCCCTTGGCGGCCGCCGAGCGTGGGGACGGCAAGACGAACTGGATCGAAGAACTGTCGCTGCCCGGGCGCGTCGCCGAAAGCGTGAAGGTGCTCACCGTGAGCAACTACACGCTGTGGGTACTCCCCGTGGTGCTGGTCGTGCTGCTGTTGTACGCGGCCTCGCTGTGGCTCGTCGCCAAGCGCGGCGACGAGCACGAGCGCTCCGCCGCGCTCGACGCGGTCGTCGTGATCGCCGCCGCCTTGGGGATCCCACTATTGCTGGCGGCCGCGCACATCATCGACATCTACGACGGTTCGAACGTGCTCGCGGCCTGGGTGCCGATCACGCTGCTCGTTGCATACGGCGTCGGCGCGAAGCGGTCGGGAGTCGGCGGCACCGCGATCGGGACGGCGCTCTGTGTGATCGGCATCGCGGCGATAGTCACGACAAACGTGTTGCCGGTGTATCAGCGCGACGACTGGCGAGGCGCCGCCGCATCGCTCGGTCAGCCGGCCGCACCGCGCGCGATCGAGATCGTCTCGCACAACATCGACGCACTCAAATGGTATCTCGGCGACCTCAAGACGGTCCACGGCGACAGCGTTGCCGCGTCGGAAGTCGACTTCGTCGCGCTGCGCACTCGCCGCACGGTCGGGCCGCCGCTGGCGCCGGTCGTCGCGACTGCCGGGCTGCCCGGCTTCTCGCTCGTGAAGGTCGAGCGGCACGAGACCTATGCCGTCGCGGTGTTCCGCGCCCCCGCCGGCTCGACGGTGAGCGTGGCCGCGATTCGAAAGGCCGCCGGTGAACCCGACGGCGAAGTGATCCTTCAGCGTTAGCGGGGCCCCATCCGGGGCGGTTCGCATTGGGCGCCCTCAGCGTCTCGGCTCACCAAGGGCTCCCGGATCAACGGAGCACATCGGGAACCAAGGCCAGGCAAGGTGATGGGCCGTCGAGCGTCACACCACCGGACCTGGCGCTGCATCGTTCCGTGCCGGGAGCGCTGCCTGCTCCGCACGAGCCGGCAGCGCCGGCGCAGAGATGCCAGCACCGCCCGCTCTTGGCGATTCAGGTCCCCTCGCCGCTGAGCCACACGCGGTAATAGCCGTGGCCGTCGGAGGAGTCGATGATGTAGACACCACTCGCCGGCCCCTTCCGGGTCGGCTGGAAGGTGACGGTCACACGAGCGACGACCCCCCTTTCGAGCGTGATCCCGGCCGACAATGGAATCGCTGCCGAGAAGGGTTCTTCAGGCACGATGGCACGGGTTATCTCCAGCGGCACGTCACCGCTGTCCCCGACGGTGAAGGTGCGAACCGCCGCGGCGCCGACCGGAACGTCACCGAAGTTGAGCCGCACCGGCGCGATCGAAAGACGCGGGTGCCCGGTCAGCGCCTCACCGGTCGCCGGCAGCGTCACTGAGCCGTGGTTCGTCCCGATCGTCAGGCGCGAATGGAAATGCCCGTGGCGCCGTGGCCGGAACGACACCGAGACGGTGACCGATTGGCGCGGCGCCAGCACCGTGCCGAGCCGGGGTAGGCCCGAGACGTAGAAGGGACGCCCCGGCAGCCTGATCCGAGTCAGTCGCTCCGGGCGATTCCAGGTGTTGCTGAACGTCAGCGCGAGCGCGGACCCCCCGGCACCCGTTCGCAGAGGCCGGAAGTGCAGCGGCCGGGCGGAGACGAGCAGGCCGGGCCGCGTTGCGTAGCCGGTGAACGCGAAGGAGCGCCTACCCGCACTGGTCCTCAAGGTGATCAGACCGATCACCGGTCCCGCGTGAGTCGGGCTGAACCGCACGCGCAGGTGCAGGTGCCTCCCCGCCGGGATTGCCGATCCGATCCTAGGCTGCCTGACCGTCACGACACCGTTTGGCAGGTCGGCGACCCCGGACGGGGGAATGAACGAAGGCCCTGCGGTGCTCGACTTGACGGTCGCCGCGGCGACGGACGCTTCGGTCGACGGGATCTGCTCGTGCCCGCGGATCGTGACCCGCCCGGTGAGGGTCAGCCGTGCGTGGGCCGAAAGCGTCAGGTCAAAGACGCGGGTGCTTCCGACCGGCACCGATCCCAGTGCAAGCGGCTTCGCCTGTAGGGGTGCGGACGCCGCGTTGCCAAAAGCGAACAGGTCGCCCTGGCGGTTGCCGACATAGACGCGGCCTTCGTGCGCGGTGGGCGTCGCGAACTTGCTCGCGGTACCGATGCTCCCCATCCAGAGCAGCGGAAGGTTCCCTTCCTGCGGAGTTCCGGAGTACGCGCGCAGCTCGCCACCGCTACCCGTCGGGCCGCTCGAGTAGACGACCCATACAACCGGGCTCCCGAGGCTCGTGCCATTGCTGGTGACCATCGCTGATCCGGAGGTGTAGCCGAACGATTCGGCACTCGTCGCTGCCGACGCAAGCGCCGGCAGCCCGCTGCCGGTCAGGCCGTAGGAGAATGCGCGCAGGTAGCCGCCGCCGGCGCTTTCAAGCACATAGACGAGTCCGCCCTGTCCGCCGTATGCGGCGGGATGCCCCCAGACGCCGCTGTAGGGACCGAGCGTCTGGAGCACAGCATCGCCTCCACCGGCTCCCTGCCTGTAGCCGCCCATGTTGTCGGCGTTGATCAGGAAGACCCGACCGTCCTTCCCAACCTGGACAACCAGATGCGGGATCGCTTTGGTGCCGAAGAATTCGGTGGGAAGCGCGATCGGCCCCCCGGAGCCGAGATCCTCGTCGCTGTTGTCCAGTTCGGGTGCGTTGCTCGGCGCGAAGAACTGGGTCGGAGCTATCTCGCCCGAGGCTTCGACCTGCATGCCGACGACCGACTCGGAAAGGGTCGTCGGCGGAGCGCCGGACGGCGCAGGACTCGGCGAAATGCCGTTCCCGGTAGTCAGGATTATGCGCCCGGGTTCGTTGGACACCAGGCCCGCACCGCCCTCCCAGATGCCGGCCATCGAGTCCGGTCCGGACCCGTCGCCGGACTCGTCGGCCCACATTGTCGTGATCGAGCCCGAACTGGCGTTCACTCCGACGACGATCCCGCGGTAGGGCTGGAAGTCGCAGTCCGACGCGAAGCCGATGTAGACGACCCCGTCGAGCAGGAGCAAACCTGGGCGCTGCTGAGCCCAGTGTTCGTTGAACGGGACGCCCGGCGTGTTGTACGGCGTCCCGGAGATCTTGACTGGAAATCCCGCGCGCTCCTGGCCCGTGGCGGCCGATATGGCTTGCAGGTACCAAACGCCGTTCGAAACGGCGCGTCCGCCTTCGAGCAGCCGGGTGGTCATGTAGATGGTTCCCGTCGACGGGTCGATCACGGGCGTCGACGTCGAGCCGAGGTATGGCGCCAGGTCCGAGCAGTGAACCGCCTTCGACGTGAACGGTTTCCCGAAGTTGCGTTTCCAGACGATCGCCCCGGTCGTCGCGTTGATCGCGTAGGCATTGGCCTTCTCGGTCGTGACGATGACGTGATTTTCGTAGACGAGCGGTTGCGAGTAGATCGAGCCCTGAAGTTTGGCCTCGAATAACTTGCCAAAGCTGCCCGAGCGGACATCGGCCGGTTCGAGCGCCGGCTCGTGGGAGTCCCAGTCGTCGCGCAGATTTGAGTAGCCCGCAGTCGTGACGGCAGCGGGTTCGGTTTCTTGGGCCCGCGTCGACCCAGGTGCGACCAGGAGCGCCACGAGCGCGGCCGTCACCAGCGGCACGATCCTCAAACCGCGCCGCGCGCCTTGTGTTTCAGCGTCCATGCCTTGGCGGGAAAGTACCACGGGCGATGCCTTCGTGGCAAAAGCCGCAGCCGTCTAGGCGTCCGGTTTGGCGGGTGCGGTGACGCACGACGTGGCACGGGTAACGGGTGGGCCCTTCGCAGCGCGCCCCTCCACCATGCGCACGCCGGTCGTCGCTTCACCCATCCGGCGCACTTGTGGCGACGTCATCGAACAGCTGACGGTTGCCGGATACGGTCCCCGGACGGAGGGGGAGGGATTCGAACCCTCGTCGGAGGTATAAACCCCCGAAACGGTTTTCGAGACCGCCGCATTCAACCGCTCTGCCACCCCTCCGGGCGAGGGACAAGGCTAGAGGATCCACGCCGGTTCCTAGACCGGCGGCTCGAGCGTCGGCAGCGCGCGAATCTGGTCGCGCGTCAGCGAGAGCGTCACCCCGTCTGGCTCTACGGCCGTTACCGAATCGATCGGGACCGCGACCTCGCGGCGCGAGAAAAGGTGTCCCTCCTCGAGCACGAGGTGCGTGATGTGGTGATCAGCAGGGTCGACGACGAAGCCGCGAACGCGGCCGAGATCGCCGTCTGCGGCATGCACGCGTTCGCCGCGGCGAACCTCGACCTGACCGGCGGGCACGCGGCTCGCGAAGTACGCACGCGGTGTGCCCGCAACTTCGCTGGCGCCCATCTCGAGGCCCATCCCGTAGTACGGCCAGGCGACGATCTCGCCTTCCCGGTAGCCGAGGTCCTCGCCGTCGGGGCTCGTGAAATGCGTTTCCTCGGCGAACTCCAGCTCGGCGAACTCGCGGCCGTCGCAGCGCAGGGCGAGCCCGTCGCCGCGCTGCTCGATCAGCTCCACCGGGACCAGACGGCCCTGACCGGCGGCGTGGTGGGGCTCGACGACCACGTGCGTCACCGTGCGTGCGATCGGGTCCAGGACCACGCACACGAGCGTCCCGACGGGGCCGTCGTTGCAGCTCACCTGTCCGCCGATGTCGAAGAGCTCGTTCACTTCTGCACCTGACCAATGCGAGCGTACTCCAGCGGGCTTCCCCGGCAGGGTATGGTTGCCCGACGATGAGCGCCGTCGACGCACCCGCGCACGTCCCGCACGCTTCGCGCGCCGAGCGCGTCCAGGCCGGAAAGGCCGCGCGAAAGGACGTACCACGCTCGAGCCAGGGCGCCTACGACAGCGCCGGCCGGCCCGATCCGATCTCGCTGCTGGAAGAACAGGCGAAGACGCGCGTACCCGAGCTCGTGCCGATCCGTTACGGACGGATGCTCACCTCGCCGTTCGCCTTCTACCGCGGCGCCGCGCTGATCATGGCCTCCGACCTCGCGCGCAGCCCGGTGAGCGGCCTGCAGGTCCAGTGCTGCGGCGACGCGCACCTGCTCAACTTCGGCGTCTTCGCTTCACCGGAGCGGCGTCTGCTGTTCGACGTCAACGACTTCGACGAGACGCTGCCGGGACCCTGGGAGTGGGATCTCAAGCGGCTCGTCGCGAGCATGATGATCGCTGCCCAAGACCGCGAATTCAGCCGCAAGGTCCAGGAGAGAATCGTCCGCTCGACAGTCATCCAGTACGCCCAGTCGATCGCTGAATTTGCGGGCATGGGCAATCTCGCGGTCTGGTACTCGCGGCTCGACGCCGAGGACATGATGCGCGAACTGTCCCCGCTGCTCACGAAAAAAATGGAGAAGCGGACAGAGGCGACGCTCGCCAAGGCCCGCACGCGCGACTCGATGTCGGCGCTCTCCAAGCTCACGCACGTCGTCGACGGCGAACCGCGGATCGTTTCCGAACCGCCCCTGATAGTCCCACTTGCGGAACTGACCGGGGGCGAGGCCGAGCGGGGCGAAACGTTCGACGCGCTCGGCGTCCTGATGCGCCAGTACCGCTCGAGCCTGGAGTACGACCGGCGGCGGCTCCTCGAGCAGTTCCGGCTCGTCGACTTCGCGCGCAAGGTCGTCGGTGTCGGCAGCGTCGGAACGCGCGCCTGGATAGCGCTGCTGGTCGGCGTCGACAGCGGCGACCCGTTGTTCCTCCAACTCAAGGAGGCCGACGCGTCGGTGCTCGAGCGTTTCGTCGGCCGCAGTGAGTTCGCCAACCACGGCGCCCGCGTCGTCGCCGGCCAACGCATGATGCAGGCCGTCAGCGACATTTTCCTCGGCTACCTCCACGTCCCCGCCGGGGCCGACGGCCAGCCACGCGACTTCTACGGACGCCAGCTGAGGGACTGGAAGGGCTCATTCGACCCGGAAAACGCGGTCGCGGAGGGCGTCGAGATCTACGGCCGCATCTGCGGCTGGACACTCGCGCGCGGCCACGCCCGCAGCGGCGACCGCGTCGCGCTGGCCGCCTACATCGGCCGCGGCGAGACGCTCGCCGACGCGATGGTCGAATTCTCGACCGCGTACGCGGAGCAGAACCAAGCCGACTTCGCCGCCCTGCAGAGCGCGGCGAAGGAGGGACGAATCGAGGTCCGCAGCGGCCTCTAAGGGATGACAGGAGAAACCGCATGACCAAGGCCCCCCATGGCGGCGACGACGAGGCACACGCAACCCTGCGCACGATCACCCCGGAGGTCGAACGCTACGGCAGCCGCTATCTGGTCGAGCTCGCGCCGGACCACAAGCTCCCCGCGAAGGGGATGCCGGCCCGCGAAGCCGTTGACCTGATCGAACAGGAACTGATCCTCGACGGCATCCCGAACCGCAACCTCGCGACGTTCGTGACGACGTGGATGGAGCCCGAGGCCGAGGAGCTGATCAAAGAGACGCTGCGGATCAACTTCATCGACCACGCCGAGTACCCGCGCTCGGCGGAGATCGAGCAGCGCTGCATCCGGATCATCGCCGACCTGTTCAACGCCCCCGGCAAGACGACCGGGGCGCGCACGCAGGGCTCCTCCGAGGCGATCATGCTCGGCGCGCTGTCACTGAAGTGGAAGTGGCGCGAGCGCCGCCAGGCGGCAGGCCTTGACACCGACAAGCCGAACCTCGTCTTCGGCGCCGACGTGCACGTCGTCTGGGACAAGTTCTGCCGCTACTTCGACGTCGAGCCGCGGATCGTGCCGCTCTCGCCCGGCCACTTCACGGTGACCGCCGACGACATCGCGCCACACGTCGACGAGAACACGATCGGCGTCGCGGCAGTGCTCGGCACGACGTTCACCGGCCACGCCGACGACATCACGGGGATCAATGACCTGCTCGTGAACCTCAAGCGCGACAAGGGAATCGACGTCCCGATGCACGTCGACGGGGCGAGCGGCGGCTTCGTTTGGCCTTTCCTGTACCCGCACACGGAGTGGGATTTCCGCCTCGAGCAGGTGCGCTCGATCAACGTCTCGGGCCACAAGTTCGGCCTGGTCTACCCCGGCATCGGCTGGCTGATCTTCCGTGAAGAAGCCGACCTTGCCAAAGACCTCGTCTTCATGGAGAACTACCTCGGACGCGAGGACGCGACGTTCACGCTCAACTTCTCGACGGGCGACTCGATGATGCTCGCGCAGTACTACAACTTCCTGCGCCTGGGCCATGGCGGCTACACCGCGGTGATGGAGGCGATGAAGCTCAACGCGCGCAACCTCGCGAGCGAGATCGAAGCGAACGGCCGCTTTGAACTGGTCGGCAGCGACGAGGACGAGCAGCTGCCCCTGGTGGCGTTCAAACTGAAGGACTCCTCGAAGTACGACGAGTTCGACGTGGCCGCTCAGCTCGCTTCGATTCGCGGCTGGATGGTCCCCGCCTACACGATGCCGCCGAACGCCCAGGACGTGAAGGTCCTGCGCGTGCTCGTCAAGGAGACGCTCGGCGCGGCGCTCGTCAAGCAGCTCGGCGCGGACATCGCGCAGGCCTGCGCGACGCTCGACCAGAAGGGCGGCATGCACGAGCACGAGCGCAAGCGCGTCAAGAGCAACCCGAGCATCTAACGGCGTCCGGCGAAGAAGCGGCTGATCAGCAGACCGCACTCCTCGGCCAGGAGACCCCCGGCGACCTGCGGGCGGTGGTTCAGGCGTTCCTCCCGCAGGACGTCAAGGACGCTGCCCGCGGCGCCGGCCTTCGGGTCGCGCGCGCCGTAGACGACTCGCGGGACGCGCGCGAGGACGATCGCCCCCGCGCACATCGCGCACGGCTCGAGCGTCACGTAGAGCACCGTGTCGCTCAGCCGCCAGCTGCCGAGCGTCTCAGAGGCGGCACGGATCGCGACGACCTCGGCGTGTGCGGTCGGGTCCCCGCGGCACTCTCGTTCGTTGTGAGCGCTGGCAAGAACCTCGCCATCGTGCACGATGACCGCTCCGATTGGCACGTCGTCGTGTTCCAGCGCAAGAGAGGCCTCGCGTAGGGCGAGGCGCATGAAGTATTCGTCACGGGCGAAGAAGTGCTCGGGCATCGCAAGTGGCCGCGCGGTCTGCGACAGTGGAAATCCGCACCGGCCAGCGGGGAGATCATGATCGATAGCGCAAAACTCAGACTTGCAGCAGTAGCCGCGGCCCTCGCGGCCGCCCTGCTGATCGCCCCGTCGGCCCAGGCCGCAGCACCTGCCGGGACGGTCGTCGTCGGCTACGGTCCCGCCGCGGCCTCCAGCGCAGCGGTCACACCCGCCCGCGTCGTGCGAATTCCAGCGCAGCAGAACGTTGCCGCGCAGGTTCGCCGGCTGCGCGCGCAGCCCGGCGTGCGCTGGGCCGTTCCGGACGTCAAGGCGCACGCCAGCGAAGTGTTCGTGCCCAACGACCCCGGCCGCGCCCATCGCCCCGGCGGCTGGACCGAACTGCAGTGGAACTTCGCCTCGCCGACCGAATGGGGTGTCGGCGCAGAGGAAGCCTGGGGCAACCTGCGCGCCGACGGCGCCGCCGGCGGGCGCGGCGTGATCGTCGCGGTGCTCGACACGGGCGTCGCGTACGCGAACCGCGGGCCATTCCGCCGCTCGCCCGATTTCGGACCGCACGAGTTCACGCGCGGCTATGACTTCGTCGCCCACAACCGCTATCCGAACGACCGCAACGGCCACGGCACATTTGTCGCGTCGGAGATCGCCGAGGAGACGAACAACGGCATCGGCCTGACCGGCCTCTCCTACGGCGTCCGCATCATGCCCGTCCGCGTCCTCAACCGGGCCGGCGAAGGCGAAGCTTCGACGATCGCCGAAGGCGTCTATTACGCCGTGCGCCATGGCGCGAAGGTGATCAACATGAGCCTCGAGTTCCCGCCCCAGATCTCCGCGAGCGACATCCCCGAGCTCGCCGAAGCTGTGCGCTTCGCGCACCGGCGTGGCGTGATGGTCGTCGTCGCGGCCGGCAATGAGGGGCGCTCGACCGTCGACTACCCCGCACGTCTTCCCGGCGCGATCGCCGTCGGCGCGACGACCGAACACGGTTGTCTGGCCGAATACTCGAACTTCGGGCGCGGCCTTACGCTGGTCGCGCCGGGCGGAGGCCCGGACGCCGGGCTCCTCGAGCCGAACTGCCAGCCCGGAGTCGGACCGGGGCGACCGGTCTTCGCGATGACCTTCGACGGTTCCCTGCGCAGCTTCGGGTTCCCCGGCGGCTATGAAGGCACGTCGATGGCGGCGCCGGAGGTCTCGGCGACTGCCGCACTCGTGGTCGCCAGCCGTGAGCTCGGACGCCGCCCGTCGCCGACCGCCGTGCTGGACCGGATCCGCGCGACGACGACGCGCCTGCACGTTCCCGCGGAAGCACGCTTCTACGGCGCCGGCCTGCTCGACGCGGCGGCCGCAACCGCCGGTCGGCCGCTCTAGACCGGCGGCGTGGGCCTGCCGGCCGGCTGTGACGTCGCAGTCGTCGGCGGCGGCATCGTCGGCCTCGCCGTCGCCCGCGAGCTGGCGCTGCGCGACGCCCGGCGAAGTGTCTGCGTGCTGGAGCGCGAGAGCGAGCTGGCCAGCCACCAGAGCGCGCGCAACTCCGGTGTCGTGCACGCCGGGATCTACTACCGGCCGGGCAGCCTGAAGGCACAGCTGGCGGTGCAGGGCGCGGCGCTGCTGCGCCAGTACGCCCGCACGCACGGTCTGCCGCTGCGCGAAGGCGGCAAGCTGATTATCGCCGCGCAGGCCCGCGAGCTTCCAGCGCTCGACGAGCTCGCGCGGCGCGGATCGCAGAACGGTGTTCAGGGCCTCGAACGGCTGAGCGGCGAGGAGATCGCGGCATTCGAGCCGGACGCCGTCGGCGTCGGTGCGCTTCGCTCCCCGACGACCGCGGTGACCGACTTTCGAGCAGTCGCGGAGTCCTACGCCGACGAGCTGCGCGGCGCGGGCGGCGAGATCGCGACCGGCTGCGAGGTGACGCGGCCGGTCCCCGGCGACCGGGGCGTCGAACTCGTCCACTCGCGCGGAGTGCTGCGCGCACGCTTCGCGGTCTTCTGCGCAGGCGCCTGGTCGGACCGGCTTGCCGTCGCCGCCGGGGCGGGCGCCGACCCGCGGATCGTCCCCTTTCGGGGCGCCTACCTGCGGCTGCGCGGCGCCGCTGCCGAGCGCGTGCGGTCGCTGATCTACCCGGTCCCCGACCCGCGCCTGCCGTTCCTCGGCGTGCACCTGACGCGAACCGTCGGCGACGAGGTGCTGCTCGGCCCGGGCGCGCTCCCGGCGGGGGCCCGCGACGAGCGCCGGCGACTCAGCGCCCGCGACACCCTCGACTCGCTGGCGTGGCCCGGGACGTGGCGCTTTGCGGCGCGCAACGCTGGCGCGGCGGCGCACGAGGTGCGCCTTGCCGCCTCGCGCAGACATTTCGCCGACGCCGCCGCGCGCTACGTTCCGGGCATCACAGCCGACGATCTTGAAATCGCTGCCGCGGGCGTCCGCGCCCAGGCGCTCGGGCGCGACGGATCGCTCGTCGAGGACTTCGTGTTCACGCAGGCGCAGGGGATGCTCCATGTGCGCAACGCGCCCTCGCCGGCCGCGACCGCCTCGCTGGCGATCGCCCGTCTCGTCGCGGACCGCGCCGAGGATGCGCTCGCCGGCGGGCACGGCGCCCCCAACCGGACCCTCGCGCCGTGATCGACGTCCACTTCCACCTGCTGCCGGGCATCGACGACGGACCGGGACACCTCGGCGGCAGCGTCGAGCTCGCGCAGGCCGCAGTCGCCGCGGGCGTCGAGGTGATCGTCGCCACGCCGCACGTCAGCCCGGAGTACCCGAACCGTCCCGAGGCGATCGAGCGGCTCGCGGGGCGCGTCGTCGAGCGGCTTGCGAAGGCCGGCGTGGACGTCGAAGTCCACGCGGCTGGCGAGCTCGCTGCGGGAGCCGTCAGCGAACTGACTGGCGCACAGCTGCGCGCGCTGACGCTGGGCGCCGGACGGTGGCTGCTGCTCGAGTGTCCGTTCGCGCAGGACGCGCAGGCGTTCGAAGCCGTCGCACGGCGCCTGCAGGGCCGTGGCTTCGAGATCCTGCTCGCGCACCCCGAGCGCTCGGCGCCCTTCCAGCGCGAGCCCGAGCGGATCGCGGCCCTCGTCGCCGAGGGAATGCTCTGCTCGATCACCGCCGGCTCGCTGGTGGGCCGTTTCGGGGAGACGCCGCGCTCCACCGCGCTCGCGCTCGCCGACGCCGGCCTGGTGCACAACGTCGCCTCGGATGCGCACAACACGGGGCGACGCCCGCCCGGGACACGCGAGCAGATCGGCGCCGCAGGACTCGGCGAGCTGACGGACTGGCTGACCGTGGAGGTGCCGCGCGCGATGCTCGATGGCGGGGAGGTCCCTCCCCGCCCGGAAGCTAGAGCAGGTGCACGAGCGCGATGATCATCCCGGCCAGCACGAAGATGACGATCGCGACCTGAGTCCAGATCCAGAAGGGCGACACTGCGCTCAGGTCGTGCGGATGATCAGGACCGAACAGGGGGCGTGGTGCGAGACCTTGTTCGGGACCGAGCCCAGCAGAAAGCGCTTGGCGCCGGTCATCCCCTTGTTGCCGACGACGATCAGGTCGGCGCCGATCTCCTCGGCGACGTCGAGGATCGCATCAGCCGGATCGCCTTGGCGGGCGTGGCGCTCGACCGTGACGCCGGCCGCCGCCGCGAGGTCCGACACGCCGCCGAGCGTGGACTCGACGTCCTCCCGCGGGCTGATCGCCCACTGGATGTCCTGCGGTGTGTCGCGGCGCTCGGTCATCAGGCGCGACTCCGGCACCGGCTCGTAGGCGGTCACGACGTCGAGCTTCGCGCCGACCGCGGCAGCGAGCGATATCGCCTGCTCGACGGCCTTCGCAGCGGTCTCCGAGCCATCGGTTCCGACAACGATCTTGTTGAACAACTGCAGCCTCCAGGCACGCTTGCCGACGGGCGCGATCATAGCCCGGCGGCGCCGCTAGCCCGGTGAGAACTCGCGTTCGGCGCGGCGCGCTTCACCGCTCGCCGGCGCGCTCGCGGCGGCCGCCACCGGCTGGGCACTCGCGCCAGCCGCCGCCGGGGTCGACTGCTGTTCGATCCCGAACTCCCGGGCGGCGCGTCGGCGCTGCAGCGCCGGAGCGCCGGCCACGGATGCCTGCGCCCCTGCGCGGGCACGCACGGGGGCGCTGCGCGGCGCGGCTGCCGGCACGACTGCGGCGGTCGCTGCGGGCAGCGCCGCCGCCGCCCGCGGGGCGCGGTCAGGGCGACGCGGGGGGGCCGCATGGGGCAGGGTCAGGGCAACGCAGCCGGCGCCGACCGAGACCGCCAGCGCACAGGTCGCCGCGACCTTCGCCGCACCGCCCGAGGCGAGCATCCAGCCCCCGCCGGCGCCGGCGCTTCCGCCGGCCGCGCCGGCGTGGCCGCGCACCAGCGATGCCGTGATGCCCGGCGCGAGCACGATCGGCGGCAATACGGCCGCGAGTCCACGCAGCGCCTGGACGTGAGCGCGGCAGGCC